>Ga0155060_136_pt1 | contig 59271 bp, 64 predicted proteins | sample RifCSPhighO2_01_FD_106028 | JGI IMG/M metagenome (GOLD analysis project Ga0155060, IMG submission 106028) | Candidatus Levybacteria bacterium RIFCSPHIGHO2_01_FULL_38_12
TAGATTTCAGTACCAACCATTTTTCGATTGGGTACGACTGAGGAGGAATAAAAAAGTAACTGTTCACGCTTCCGACACGATCTCGTCATCCTGAGCGTAGTAAAGGATCTATTCGGTAAAAGACTCTTCGGCTTTCAGTCTCAGAATGACAGTTTTATGGTAGAACTGTGAACTGTTACATAAAAAATGCTGGTGTATAATTATTTTTGTGAATAAAAAAGCTTTGCTTCATTTACAAAAAGATCCCATACTTTTTCCGCTTGTTAAAAAACACGGAATTATTACAACCAAAACTTCAGAAGACATTTTTTTAGACATTATCGAAACAATCATTAACCAACAGCTTTCCGGTAAGGTTGCGGAGACAATTTTTACTCGATTTAAAAAGTTGTTCGGAAATAAGATAATTAATCCAATCGACGTTATAAACTCACAAAGTGAAGCCATCAGGACAGTTGGAATATCAAACTCAAAAGTTTCATACATTAAAAATGTTGCTTTGGCGATTCATTCAGGTTCAATAAATTTAAAAAAACTCAAAAGAGCACCGGATGCTGTTGTTGCTGCCGAATTAACAAAAATAAAAGGAATTGGAAAATGGTCTGCGGAAATGATTCTGATGTTTTCTCTTGGCAGAAAAGACGTATTTTCAATCGGAGATTTAGGCCTAAGAGTAGCTGTTTCTCGGCTTTATTCTGTTGACAGAAACGATCTTATGAAAATCGAAGAAATTTCTTTACAATGGAAACCCTACCGTACTTACGCAAGCCGGATCTTGTGGAAAAGTTTAGAAGAAAAATAAATTAAAAATGAGATATAGTAAGAAAACTCGTTACGTTTATACAGCTACAAAATAAAAATTGATTATTGACAAATGGCTTGTAGTTTTGTATATAGGTTAATATGATTTGGGGATTACCGAAAAAGGTATTCATTTATATAGTTTCGGCTATAGTTATTGTAGGTTTGATAACTAGCATTTTCGTGTATTCAAAAATAAAACCAAGTAAGCCAGCTAAAAAAACTTCGGTTGTTGTATCAAAAGAACTAAAAGAATATAGAGACACTTCTGGATTTATGTTTAAATTTCCACAAAATATACAACTTAAGAAAAATGAAAATGTAAACAATAAAACATATTCTGATATTGCCCTTTTTTCGTCGCAGTCGTCTGGAATGATTTCTATAAAAATAGAAGATACTCAGTATAATTCTTTAGAGGAGTGGAAAAATAAAAAAAAAGATATTATATCTTCAGGTTCTCCAAAACCTATTTTTCTGAGCGGAATGAATGCAATGGAAGCAACCACAAAAGATGGAATTACAGCTGCTTCGATTGATAAGAACGTGTTATATATAATTCAGGTTTCATTTAAGGATAATCGAAGTTTTTGGCAAGACGTATATGCAGCTGTTGTGTCTACTTTTTCCCGATTCTAAATCATAAAAAGGCATTGATTTAGGTTTACTCTGTAATTGGAAGTAAATAATACACCTTCGTGTTTAAGCATTTCTCTTTGTTTTTGTTTTCCGCCAAAGGCATAACCTTCTGCTAATTCTCCATTAGACTTTATTACTCTATGGCAAGGAATTTGATGTGGATTTTTATTTCTGTGTAGCGCAAATCCAACAAAACGATGATCTTTGATGTTCAGTTTTTGAGCAATTAATTTGTACGTTATTACTTTGCCTTTTGGGACTTGTGCAACAAGCATGAAAATCTGTTCAAAACTGTTCATACGAATATTTTACCATATCTTATTGATTTGAATTATAATTAGCGCTACAATAAGAAACAATGAAAAAATCAGGAAGTTTACTACTAGCTGATCTTAAACAAAAAGCAAGACTTATTCGAAAACTTTCTTTACTATCTACAACTGCTGCAGGTTCGGGTCATCCAACGTCATGTTTGTCAGCAGCAGATTTGACTACGGTATTGTTTAATTCGTATTTTACGTATGATACGTCTCATCCAGGCAGTCCTCATAACGATCGGTTCATCTTATCAAAAGGACATGCTGCGCCACTTTTGTATAGTCTTTTTGCAGTCGTCGGTGTTGTTCCATTTGAAGAGTTAAAAACCCTTCGGCAAATAACAAGTCCTTTGGAAGGACACCCTACTCCTTCTTTTCCATATTCCGAAGCGGCAACCGGTTCACTTGGACAAGGGTTATCGATTGCAGCTGGTATGGCTTTGGTTGCAAAGCAGGACAAGCTTTCTTTTAAAACCTATTGTCTATTAGGAGATGGGGAAATGGCAGAAGGAAGCGTATGGGAAGCGTGTAATTTTGCTTCGTATTATAAGCTTGATAATTTGATTGCCATTATAGATGTAAATCGGTATGGTCAAAGCCAGGAAACAATGTTTGGACATCATGTTAATGAGTATGCCAAGAGATTTGCTGCATTCGGTTGGGAGACAGTTGTTATTGACGGGCACAATCTCAAAGAGATTGAAAAGACGTTTAAACAGGCTATGTCAAATAGGTCAAAAAAACCGTTTGTTATTGTAGCAAAAACAAAGAAAGGCAAAGGAGTATCGTTTTTAGAGGATAAAGACGGATGGCACGGTAAACCGGTAAAAAAAGATGATTTGGAAAAAGCACTGGAAGAACTAGGAGAAGTAGATGAAAGTGTAAGATTTGAATTAAAACAACCTAAAGATGTTATTCTGGTAAGCGAGGAACGAGCACATCCAGAATCTGATTCTGGAGTCGCTTCGCTCCCCAGAATGACGAATTTTAAAATCGGTGATGAGATTGCGACAAGGGAAGTATACGGGAATGTTCTGGCTGAATTGGGAAATAAAAACCCATATATATATGCTCTAGATGCGGAAGTTAAAAACTCAACCTATGCAGTTGATTTTTTAAAAGCGCATCCGGATCGATTCGTTGAATGTTTTATTGCCGAGCAAAATATGGTGGGAGTTGGAATTGGACTATCGAGACTTGGGAAAATTCCGTTTGTTTCAACATTTGCAGCGTTTTTAACCCGCGCATTTGACCAAATACGAATGGGAGCGGTAGGACGTGCAAATATTAAATTCGTAGGTTCCCACGCCGGTGTCTCGATTGGAGAAGACGGACCTTCACAGATGTGACTTGAAGATATTGCTCTATTTAGGACTATTCCTGATTCGGTTGTTTTGCATCCGTGCGACGGTGTGTCGACAGCGAAGTTATTGCCTCAGTTAGTTATTCACAATGGCATTTCGTATTTACGTACCCTTCGGCAAAAAACTCCTGTGATTTATGACGCACATGAAGAATTTGAAATCGGCGGATTAAAAGTTCTCAAAGAAAGTAAAAATGATACAGTTTTGATTGTTGCTTGCGGAATTACAGTATTTGAAGCATTAAAAGCTTATGAGCAATTAAAAACCGAGGGAGTATATGTTCGTATAATAGATTTATATTCCATAAAACCTCTTGATGAAGAACCACTTATAAAAAATGCCAGAGAAACAAATTTACAATGTGTTATAACGGTTGAAGATCATTATGAAAACGGCGGAATGGGAGATGCAGTTGTTTCAGTTTTGGGAAAAAGTTTAGTAAGAATAGAAAAGATGGCAGTACGAGCGGTTTCTCATTCTGGGACAAAAGACGAATTGCTTGATCTGGCCGGAATTGATGCTTCGCATATTGTTGAAAAAGTGCATCAATTGACAAATAAGTAATATTCGGTCACAATGTGCTTATGTCTGATTCAAAACTTGATGGCTTAGATGAAAATGTTTCAAATAAAGTTTATACGCAAAATTACTCTGCCAAACCATCAATAGAAGGTGTTAAGATTGTTCCTCTGGAGATATACTTAGCAGAAGATGGAGATTTCGCAGAGGTTGTGCGTATCAATGAAAATGGGAAATTAGAACAAGTTCCTGGTTTTAAACTTGCTCAGGTTAACCGTACCCGACTTAACCCCGGGTCTTTAAAAGCTTGGCATCTCCATCTAAAGCAAGATGAAATCTGGTACGTAATTCCAACAGGACTTCTTTTTGTAGGATTATGGGATATACGAAAAGATTCTCCTACCAACGGAGTAACGATGCGAATCGTTTTAGGCGGAGGAAAATCAAGTTTATTATTTATTCCGCAAGGAGTTGCTCATGGAAGCGCAAATTTTTCCCACGAAGAAGTCCATTTGTTTTATTTTGTAAACAAACAATTTAATCTCAATAATCCTGATGAGCATAGAATTCCATGGGATAGTAAGGGAGCTGACTTTTGGACTCCAGAGCGTGACTGAATCATGCAACCGCAAGAACTTGTTGCCGAAGTTTGGGATATTAAGAGAATTATTATTGGCGTTATTGGTGTTGTAGTAATAGGTGCGGGTGGATTTGGAGTTTTTGTGTATGTTAAAGATCATGGTTTTCCACAAAAATGGAGAGAAGGAAAACCACCGACAAAAAATGTAATTGGAGCTTCAACACAAAAAGAAAATAATTCACCATCCACGAGCCAAGATACAAAACCTCCGTTTTCTTTACCTTCGAAGAATGAATTGGGAGAAAAACTGGACACGATTAAAAAACAAGTTCAATCACTTTCTATTTCCGAAATAGCCTCATCGTCTCCTCATGTACAAAAAGTATTACAAGATATAAAAGCTTTAGAAGAGTATCCGCATAATCAGGTAAAAGATATGTGTCAAAAAATTTGCAGCTCGTTTTAATAGCGCATTTTTCTAGATAGATTGCTTTGGTCGCTTCAGGTGACCTCGCAATGACGTGAAATATATGAAAAAGATTAAAAAATTTCTCAAAATTTTAGGACCAGGTTTTATTACAGGTGCTTCAGATGATGACCCGTCTGGTATTGCTACCTATTCTCAAGCAGGAGCTCTTTTCGGATTTGGACAATTATGGACAGCACTTTTCTCCTTTCCGCTTATGGCAGCAGTGCAGGAAATGAGCGGGAGAGTAGGATTGGTTACCGGTCTTGGTTTGGCTGGAGTAATTAAAAAAAATTATTCAAAGAAGCTATTATTTTTTTGTGTATTTCTTTTATTTGTAGCAAATACAATTAATATAGGAGCTGACTTGGGGGCAATGGCAGCATCTGCCAAACTTGTTTATAATATCCCTTTTCTGTTTTGGATTATAGGTATGGTGGTTATAACTCTTATTTTGGAGATTTTTGTTTCGTATAAAGTGTATGCGAATTATCTTAAGTTTTTAACATTTGCGCTTTTTTCTTATTTTATTGTCGCATTTATCACACACGTTAACTGGCAAAGTGTTTTTCTCTCAACAATTGTTCCTACGATTCAATTTAACAAAGATTATCTTATTAATATCCTCGCAATTTTTGGTACTACCATTTCTCCTTATCTTTTTTTCTGGCAAGCATCCGAGGAAGTAGAAGAAGAAATAGCTCATCATAAGCTTCGCCGAATGGGAGCAGGTGTTCCAAAGGTCACTCCAAAAGATATTACAAACCTCAGAATAGATACGACGGTGGGTATGTTTTTTTCCAATATTGTGATGTGGTTTATTATTATTACAGTCGGAGCTACTCTTCATGCACATGGGATTACAAACATTCGTAGCGCTTCTGAAGCTGCATCTGCATTAAAACCCCTTGCTGGAGAATTTTCGTCACTGTTTTTTGCGTTGGGTATTATAGGAACAGGTTTGTTAGCTATTCCTGTATTAGCTGGTTCTGCTTCTTACGCGATCTCTGAATCTCTTGACTGGGATGTTGGTTTGTATAAAAAATTAAAAAGCGCACATGGTTTTTACGGGGCAATAACTTTGTCTACATTACTGGGTCTATTAATTAATTTTTTGGGATTTGATCCGATACAGGTTTTGTATTACACGGCAGTTCTCAATGGTATAATTGCTCCTCCTCTTCTTGTAGTAATTTTGTTAATCGCAAATAGTAAAAAAATTATGAAAGATAAGGTCAACGGAATGTGGCTTAATGTTTTAGGAATTGCGACAGTAGTTATTATGAGTATTGCAAGCATACTACTTTTAATAAGTTTCTTTCAAAAATAACTTAAAAATGTCATTGCGAGGAGCTTGCGACGAAGCAATCTAATAATTCAAAAGAGATTGCTTCGGGTTTTTCAAACCCTCGCAATGACAAAACATTACCATGGAAGATTTACAAAAAAGATTTAATGATTTAGTTCAAAAACTTAACCCCGAAGGGAAAAGTGTTCGTATCAGAGAACTTGAGGAAGCCTGTATGGATGCGAATTTTTGGAAAGGTCACCTTACAGCCGGAAAAAAAATGAAAGAGCTTTCTACATTGCAAAAGGAATTACAAGATGTTGAAAAAGTTCAAAGTTTGATTAACGAGCAAAAATTAGAAGAAGCAGAGAGTGCTTTGTCAGAGCTTGAGGCATTGGCATTTTTAGGCGGAGATTACGATAGCGGAAATGCAATTCTTTCAATTCATTCGGGTCAGGGAGGGGTCGAGGCAATGGATTGGGCAGAAATGCTTTTGAGAATGTATACTCGTTTTTTTGAGAGAAAAGGGTGGCAATTTGAAGTATTTGACCAGACATTTGGAGAAGAAGCCGGTATAAAAAGTGTAACAGTTTCTGTTGACGGAGAGTATGCGTATGGATTGCTAAAAGGAGAAGCAGGGGTTCATAGATTAGTTCGTCAATCTCCATTTAATGCAGACAAACTACGGCAAACTTCATTTGCACTGGTAGAAGTTTTGCCTTTTATAGAACAAGAAACAGACGTAGCAATAAAAGAAGATGATTTAGACTGGGAATTTTACAGGGCAAGTTCTCATGGCGGGCAAAATGTCCAAAAAGTTTCATCAGCAGTTCGGCTAAAACACAAGCCTACAGGAATTGTTGTTACTGCTCAATCAGAAAGGTATCAAGGTCAAAACAGGGAGTATGCCTTAAAAATTTTACGGGCAAAATTATGGGCAAAACAAGAAGATCAGCGGAAAAAACAGGAAGCGCAGTTAAAAGGCGGGTATAAAACTCCCGGTTGGGGAAATCAAATCCGATCGTATGTTTTACATCCGTATCATATGGTCAAAGATTTGCGAAGTAGCTTTGAGACTTCTAATACAGATGCGGTTTTAGATGGGGATTTAGACGGATTTATAGAGTCCGAGCTGAAAATGTAGTAATTGGGGTTGTCAAATGGGGGGAAATGTGGTTTACTAGAAGGTGAAGATTATGGACAACAAAGATGTACCAGTACAAGAAAGTCCCGAACTCCTTCATAGCTTTAATGGTTCCGAAGCTCAATGTATGTCTAAATCTACTTTTATAATGGCTTTGGTTTTTGTAATCCTTTTAGGAATAACAAGCGGATATGTTGTTGTTTCAAACAGCACATCTTCCCCGTCAAGTCCACAGGCTTCAAACATCACATCTTCTTCACAGATTTCTAAAGGCATAGTGGTTGGGTCGAATGATGCAAAAACGTTTAAAGACAGCACAGAAGGCGTATTAAAAAATGGTGGGATTGACGGAGAAGGACAGTACCACCTTGTCAGACCTGGCGGAGACAGCCAAGATGTGTATCTTACCTCATCAATTGTTGACTTGTCTGCCTTTATTGACAAAAAGATTAAAGTAAACGGACAAACACAAGCTGCTAGAAAAGCTGGTTGGCTTATGGATGTCGGAAGAGTTGAAGTTTTAGAATAATCCTCATGATAAAAATAGATAGTGTTTCCAAAACATTTGGCAGTGGTGCAACTGGGCTTACTGATATATCTTTGGTGGTAGAGCGGGGCGAATTTGTTTTTTTAGTTGGTCCAACCGGAAGCGGAAAAACCACTTTATTTCGTTTGCTTATTCGAGATATGCTTCCCACCAAAGGATTAATTCATGTGGGAGATTTTGATTTAGGAAAACTTCCTAATAAAAAAATTCCTCATCTTAGGAAAAAAGTAGGAGTGGTTTTTCAGGATTTAAAACTTCTTATGGATCGAACCATTTTTGAAAATACAATGTTGCCTTTGGAAGTTGCCGGCGTTGATAATCTTGGTGCTAAAAAAAGAGTTGAAGAGTTGCTTTCTCAAATAAATATCGAAACGCATGCTCATAAATTTCCTGTTCAACTTTCCGGAGGCGAATTACAGCGGGCAGCAATTGCCAGGGCTTTAGTTTTATCACCGGATATCCTTTTAGCAGATGAGCCGACAGGTAATCTAGACCCTGAAACAAGCAAAGGTATTATGAAGCTTTTGCAGGAAATAAACGAAAAAGGGACAACCGTGGTTATGGCAACTCATAATGTGGAGATCGTAAACACGCTGAAAAAGCGGGTTGTAACTTTGGAAAAAGGAAAATTAATACGAGACGAAAAGAAAGGAAAATATGGGGCTTCTTAAGACAACATGGCAACATACCAGACGATCTCCGTATCAGACATTTGCTGCGGTTTTAATTATTACTCAAACTTTTTTTGTTATTTCCATATTTAGTTTTATAATTTTTGCTTCATCAAAAATAATTACCTATTTTGAATCAAAACCCCAGGTTACGGCATTTTTTAAAAATGAAGCAAAGCAGAAAGATATAGAAGGCTTAAAAAACCAATTACAGGCAAACGGAAAAGTTTCAACGGTCAAATTTGTATCCAAACAGGAAGCTTTGTCTATTTATAAAAATCAAAATAAATCCGATCCATTGCTTTTGGAATTAGTTACCGCGGACATTTTACCATCTTCTCTGGAAATTTCTGCGGTAAATCTGCAGGATTTAGGAAGCATCTCAGACATATTAAAAAACTCTCCACTCGTGTCCGAGGTTGTGTATCAAAAAGATATTATTGCAACACTGACAAGTTGGACAAATGCTATTCGAAAAGTAGGTTTAGTGCTTATTGGAGTGTTAGCTGCAGATTCAATCCTTGTTATGATTATTATTATCGGTATTAAAATTTCTCAGAAAAAGCACGAAATTGAAATTATGAAACTCATTGGCGCGACCAACTGGTATATTCGCTGGCCATTTGTTTTGGAAGGAATATTTTACGGAATTTTAGGTGCTTTGGTTGGTTGGTCTTTGGCAAGCGGGGCATTATGGTATTTTACGCCGTTTCTTGCAACGTTTTTGAAAGGAATTCCGGTGTTGCCAATCTCGATTCTTAATCTTTTGCAATTATTAGGTATAGAGGTATTGCTTGCAATTCTTTTGGGTGTTATAGCAAGTTTTTTGGCAGTTTTGAGATACTTAAAATAATTATGTATGAGGCGTTTTCTTTTTTTACTTTTTCTTTTATTTTGTGAGGTTGTAATCGGATCAAAAGTTCTTGCGCAAACTTCAACACCTTCACCTGTTCCAACTTCGAGTTCGTCTGTCTGCACAAGCATTCCGGAATGCGCGTCACAAAATCTAACTTGCGATCAATGCGTTTCGCATTTTAAAGATAAGGTAAACTCGGCTCAATCAACGGGAAAAACACTTGCTTCTCAAATAAGCGCAATGAACAACCAAATAAAACTTACCGAAGTCAGAGTCAGCGCAACCAAACAACAACTTGTTGATTTGACTTCCAATATAGAAACAACCACAAAAAAGATTTCAAAACTTGAGGAATCTTTAGATTCTTTGACAAAAATTTTAGCCAATAGAATTGTGGTTTCGTATGAAGTCGGGTCAGGGAACGAGCTTCAAACACTTTTTTTAGCGAGTAATTTTTCCGATCTTATTTCGAGGGCTCAATATCTACGGATTGTTCAGTCTCATGACAGAAAACTTATTTTTCAGACCCAGCAGGCAAAAAATGATTACGCAAATCAAAAAACCATTTTTGAGGACAGAAAGAAAAAAGTCGAAGATTTAAAAACGCAACTGGAGGCATATAATACCCAGCTGGATACGGAAAAAAAGAGCAAACAAGAATTATTGGCTGTAACTCGAAACGATGAAGAACGCTATCAAAAATTACTCTCAGATGCATTAGCTCAGACTCAAGCTTTTAAATCGTTTTCAAAATCTCAAGGCGGGACGATTTTACCTCCCCAGCCAAGCCCGGATGGTTGGTATTTTAATCAAAGAGACGAGAGATGGGCTCGCAACAATATCGGAAGATCAGGTGAACAAATTTGGGATGTGGGATGTTTGGTTGCTTCAACAGCAATGGTACTTAAAAAACATGGGCAAAGTGTAACTCCATCTGATGTTGCGGGAAACGCAAGTTATTTTTTTTCCGATACTGCTTATATGCTTTTGCCATGGAATGGCGGAAAGTTTGCCTCGATTTGGGGCTATGATGGAGGTTCAATTGACAATAAACTAGCAAGCGGAGAACCTGTGCTAGTTGGGCTTCGGGCTGGAGTGTATGGCATGCATTTTGTGGTTTTAAAAAGCGGTTCGGGAGGCAATTACACCATGAATGATCCGTGGAACGGGCCGGATTTAAAATTCTCGGATTATTATTCAACCGGGCAGATTTTTCAGTGGGGGTATTATAATGGGTAACTGGTAGGAAACCGCATGAATCGATTCATTATACTTGGAATCGTCATTTGCTTTTTTAACTTGGCGTCTTTTTTTCCAAAAAAAGCTTTCGCCGCTGAGCCTAAAATAAATGAATTTTTGTTAGCACCATCAACGGGAAATGATGAGTGGGTTGAGTTTTATAATCCTGATAACCTAGATATTAGTTCTTACTGGATAGATGATGATACAGATTTTAATAGTGATAGTGGTAATAGTTCGAAGAAGCCATTATCTTCAATTGATAATACAAATTTAGCTTATCCAGTCATTGTCCTAACATCAGCAATTTTTAATAATACATGTAATAACGAATGCGATTTTGTTGTTTTATTTTCTTCAAGCGGAATAGTAATTGATCAATATCAATATACGGAAAATCCAGGAACAGATGTCCCAATCGGAAGATTTCCTGACGGTTCCGGTTCTTTTCAGTCTCTTTCAAGTACAACAAAGGGAGCACAAAATAGTGAGCCTCCTACCGCAACGCCAGTACCGACTACAACACCAACTTCAATTCCAACTCCAACAAAGACCCCCACTCCGGCCAAAACTCCGGCTCCTGTTCCCACAGCAGTTAAAACTAAAACTCCAACGGCTAATCCTACTAGCACTTCTACCCCAACATTTGCGCCTATTTCTTCAACTTTAGAACAAGATTCTTCTTCAGTGTTATCAAGAAAACAAGCAACTGATTCAGTTGCATTTGCTGTTTTGGGAGAAGGTACAGTTGAACCAAGCAAAGGTGAAGATGTGCTGGTTAAAAGTTTAAGTAGCAAAAAAAAGAACAGTGGGTCGCCAATTTTTTTGATTATTGGAGGAATTTTATTTTTTGCTTCCTGTGGTATACTTGCATATCAAGTTTATAAAAAGAAAGAGATTGATAAAATTCTATGAAACAAAATATTTTTATTACAAAAAGTAATAAAGAAACGCAAAAAATAGCGCAGGAATTTAGTTCATGTTTAATAAATAGAGGTGTTATTGCGCTTTTTGGAGATTTGGGAGCCGGAAAAACAACATTTGTGCAAGGGTTGGCAAAGGGATTGGGGATTAAACAAAGAATAATATCACCAACTTTTATAATAGTTCGTTCATACGAACTAAATGGCAAATTGCAAACTGCAAATGGCAAAACTTCATCTCAAATTTTAAAACTATTTTATCATATAGATTTATATAGAACTGAAAGCGTGAAAGATGTTTTGGGATTGGGAATAAAAGAAATAATGAACAATCCAGAAAATGTTGTTGTCATTGAGTGGGCAGAGAAAATAGAAAATCTTTTGCCCAAAAATACTATAAAAATATATTTTGAATATATAAATGATACGGAAAGGAAGTTAAAAATCGTTCAAAATCCGCAGGTGGAGCTACGATTCCACCCCAAGGGTGGAAAATATCAAGAGGCAATAAAAGTTCTAAAACAGGGTGGGATTGTGATATTTCCGACGGACACGGCGTTTGGGATTGGGTGTCGGATTGATAATGAAAAAGCTGTTCAGCGCCTGTTTACAATAAGAAAAAGACCAACGACTCAAGCAACACTGGTTCTTGTTGATACAGTAAGGATGGCTCAAGGTTATCTTGAACCTATTTTTCAAGAAGTTATAGATAAACTTATAGAGCCGTATTGGCCAGGTGCTCTCACAATCGTTCTTCCTTGTAAAAAAGAAAAAGTTCCAAGTCTTGTGAGAGGCGGGGAAAATACAATAGGAGTTAGGATTCCTAATCATCCGATTACAAGAACATTGATTCGTGAAATTGGTGTTCCGATTCTTGGTCCTTCTGCTAATTTCCATGGAGAACAAACGCCGTATGAGTTTGAAGAAATAGATACGGAACTTATAAAGCTAGTCGATTATCTGATTCCAAAAGAGATTGCTTCGCCCGTCTTTGGCGAGGCTCGCAGTGACATAAGACTTGCTTCAACAGTGATTGATTGTTCCGAAAAACCTTGGAAAATATTGCGAGAAGGAGCAATTCAATTGTCATTCTGAACTAGTTTCAGAATCTCTGAGATGCTGAATCAAGTTCAGCATGACACGAACGGGAATATGAATACGATTTTTATTGATACAACAGATAATAAAAAGATTATGGTTGGGATTAGAATTCAGAGTAAAGAGTTTAGAAAAGAAAAAGAAGTTGAGAAGAATAGAGACCAAGCGATGTTGCCATTAATTGATAAGATTTTAAAAGAACACAAACTTACATTTTCAGACATAAGTTCAATTGAAGTAAACAGAGGGCCAGGTTCATTTACAGGGATAAAGGTAGGAATTTCGGTTGCAAATGCTTTATCTTTTGCCTTAAAAATTCCGGTTAATGGTAAATCGGTTGGAGAATTTGTTGATGGAGTGTATCAATGATATACTCAAAGTATGAGAGAATTTCTGCACCATCTCTTGTTTCCACGGGAATCGAATAATCACCGTTCTAAATTATTACATCACCAAAGCTTATTGTTTGCCATTGCGTTTTTTTTAATCGCGGGAGTTTCAGTTCATATTTTCAAGACACAATATGCTTCTGTTTTAGGAATAGCAACAAATATTTCAGTACAACAATTGTTAGCGTTAACGAATAAGGAGCGTGAAAAAGCAGGGGTAGGAACAGTAGTTTTAAATGAAGAGCTTTCTAAAGCAGCTGCAAAAAAAGCAAGCGACATGTTTAGCAAAAACTATTGGGCGCATAATTCACCGGACGGAAAAACACCGTGGTATTTTATCAAAGGACAAGGGTATGAATATGTGTACGCGGGAGAAAACTTAGCCAGAGGATTTGGTACGTCTGAAGAAGTGGTAAAAGCCTGGATGGCAAGTCCGTCACATAAAGAAAATCTTATTTCTTCATATTATAAAGATATTGGATTTGCGGTTATTGAGGGAAAATTACTGGGAGAAAATACAACGCTTGTTGTCCAGGAATTTGGGAATAAGACGCTTATTGCTAAAGAAACAAAGACTTCTGAGGTTGTGCAATTGCCCCGGCAGGAAAACCAAGTCGCAGGAAAACAAGCTATAGTTTCAGAGCCATCTGTTATTCATATCCCGCTTCTTGACAGTTTTTCGATTTCACGGAATATAAGTGTAGGAGTTATTGGTTTATTTGTGTTTATTTTTATAATAGACATGATTATTGTGGCAAGAAAAAATATAGTACGGCTTGTCGGGCATAATGTGGATCACATATTTTTTTTGGGAGGAATGTTAATATTAATGTTTATATTTAGTAAAGGAATTATCTTATGATTTCTGCTTTTCAAAAGCACTACCGGTATTATTTTTCTCTATTTTTTATTCTTTTTTTTGGTATTTTGGCGATTACTAACAGCTCGCACAACAGACAGCTTCAGGTACTCGTTGTTGTATCTACCTCCTTTTTGTATGTACTGCTTGCTCTTATTCACCACTATCTCGAACATGATCTGACAACTAAAATTGTGGTAGAATATATTCTCATTGGAAGTTTGGCGGTGTCGGCATTTATGTTTTTATTAAGCGGTATTTTATAAATATGAAGGGAATTATTTTAGCCGGTGGACTTGCAACACGTTTGAGACCTCTAACATGGGTTACCAACAAACATCTTCTGCCTATATATAACAAGCCCATGATTTACTATCCGCTTGAAGCACTTGTTGGTGCTGGGATTACGGATATACTTATTACAAGCTCAGAAGATCATGCCGGACACTTCGAAAACTTACTGAAGTCAGGAAGTGGTTTTGGAGTTAGAATATTTTACGCAATTCAAAAAAATCCAAAAGGAGGAATTGCCGATGCGATTTTATTATCTGAAGAATTTGCCAAGGGAGAAAAAATAGTTGTTATTTTAGGAGATAATATTTTTCGGTTTAATTTAAAGCAAAGTGTTGAAAGATTTAATCAGCAAGAAAAAGGAGCAATGATATTTGGTGTCAGAATGCCAACGGATTTTGGTCAATATGGCGTGATTGAAATGGACGAAAGCAGAAAAGTATTATCAATTGAAGAAAAACCTCAACATCCTAAGTCGGATATTGTCCAGACAGGGATTTATATGTATGACAATCGCGTTTTTGACTTTATTCGTTTGCTTACCCCATCGGGCCGGGGAGAACTTGAAGTAACAGATCTTAATAACGCATACGTTGCGGAAAAAACTTTACAATGTGAGCTATTGGATTGGTGGATTGATGCCGGCACATCTTTTGATGAATTACTCAGAGCAAATAATTTGGTGGCTGAAAAAGTGAAGAAAGGGGAATTATAAAAAGACTTGATGAAGAAAATTTCTATACAATCAGATAAACCTGTTTTACAGGCAAAGCTATTTACCGTTTCGGAAATCAAACTTTCCCTGCCAGAGGGAACAAAATACTCACATATTGTAGCAAGGCGATATCCGACAGTTTGTGTTTTTCCCATCACGAATGTGTACGAAATATATCTGGTATCACAATATCGTTATTTGCTTGAAAAAGAAACGCTTGAATCAGTTGCGGGATTTATTGATAAAGGTGAAACAACAATCGAAGCAGCTCAGCGAGAATTAAAAGAAGAAACAGGAATTGAGGCTTTACAATTTGAAGAAATTGCAAGACTGGATCTTTCCGGAAGTGTATTTAAAGCAATAGTACATTTGTTTTTGGCAAAGGGACTTGAATTTGGGAAAGCCCAACCCGAAGAAGATGAATGTATACAATTAGTCAAGATTCCGCTGACAGAAGCAGTAAAAAAAGTTATCAGCGGAGAGATTTCCGATGCATCTACCGTTTCTGGAATTTTATTACTTGAAACATTACGAAGACAAAAAAATTTATGACCCATTCGGAAAGCTCAGGGTCATAGTGAGTTTAATCGAACTATGAAAATACTTGTTACTGGTGGTGCAGGATTTATTGGTAGTAATTTTATTTTATATTGGTTGAAAAATCATCCAGATGATTTTGTTGTAAATCTGGACAAGTTGACTTATGCGGGTAACCTGGAAAATCTTAAAGAGGTTGAAGGCAATCCAAATTATTCTTTTTTTTATGGTGATATTTGTGAAGGTTCAATAGTGGACAAAGCCATGGAAGAAGTAGATGTTGTCGTACATTTTGCCGCAGAAAGTCACGTTGATCGTTCGATTCTGGATCCATCAATATTTATAAAAACGAATGTATTGGGAACACAAGTTCTTTTAGAACAAGCATTAAAGCATAAGGTAAAACGATTTCATCATATTTCAACAGATGAGGTATTTGGTAGCCTAAAGCTAGAAGATCCGAGTAAATTTAATGATCGAACACCTTATAATCCCAGAAGTCCATATTCAGCAAGCAAGGCAGGAGCTGATCACCTTGTTCGGTCTTACTTTACAACATATGGATTGCCTATTACAATGACAAATTGCGCGGATAATTTTGGACCATTTCAATTTCCAGAAAAACTAATTTCACTTGCAATAACAAATCTTTTGGAAGGAAAACGGATTCCTATTTACGGAGACGGACTATATGTCAGAGATTGGTTGTATGTTGAAGATCATTGTCGGGCAATTGAGACAATTTTAAAAAAGGGAAAAATTGGAGAAACATATCTTATTGGATCAACAATTGAGGAAATGAATAATCTTACAGTAATTAAAAAGATACTAAAGTATATGGGAAAAGATGAAAATTATGTTGAATTTGTTAAAGATAGGCCGGGACATGACAGGCGTTACGCGGTTGACTGGTCAAAAATAAAAAAAGAGATTGGATGGAAACCTATGCACTCTTTTGATAAAACACTTAAGCAAACAATTGAGTGGTATACATTGAATGAAGATTGGTGGAAACGCATAAAAAACGGAGAATATAAAGAGTATTACAAAAAACAATATGGAGAAATATGAAAATAATAACAACAGGACTTTTAGGGTTTGTAGGTTCAAGAATTAGCGAAATATTGGGAAAAAAATATGAGTTTACAAACATAAGCCGGAGTTGTGGGGTAAATATTAAAAATAGAACGCAAGTTTTAAAATATATAGAGAATTCCGATGCTCCCATAGTTCTTCATTTAGCTGCGAAAACAAATGTAGATGCTTGCCAAAGAGATAAAGATGATACATGGGCAATTAATGTCGTGGGAACTCAAAATATCATAGATGCTTGCGATAAAACAGGAAAAAAAATTATCTATGTTTCAACAGATTTTGTGTTTGATGGCGAAAAAGAAGAAGAGTTATACACGGAAGAAGATATCCAAAATCCAATTAATTGGTATGGAAAAACAAAGTATGAAGGAGAAAAAATTGTTCAAAAATCTTCAGTTCCATGGATCATTATGCGTATCGCATATCCATACCGTGCACAATCTGAAAAAAAAGATTTTTTTCGAGCAATGCTTTCAAGACTTGAAAATGGTTATGGAATTTCAGCGGTGACTGACCATGTAATGACTCCGACATTTATAGACGATATTGCACATGCGCTTGATGTTCTTATTCAAAAAAATGCAGAAGGATTGTTTCATGTAGTGGGAGGTGAACATCTTAGTCCTTTTGAAGCTGCTTTAAGTATTGGTAAAACATTTAAACTCAACTCAAATCTTATTACAAAAACAACAAGAGAAGAATATTTCAAAACGAATGCTCCCCGACCCTTTAAACTGGCATTGGGAAATGCTAAAATAGGAAAATTGGGTATAGAAATGCGTTCTTTTACTCAAGGAATAGAGGAGATTAAAAGACAAACAAAGAACAGCAATGTAACAATTTAGCAATAAAACAATCTTTTATTTTATGACAATTACATTTTTAGGCCATGGGTATGTTGGGTTAGTCAGTGCGACAATTTTTGCTGACTTAGGGAATACAGTGTGGGTTATTGGACATACGCCTGAAAAAATAGAAAATCTAAAAAAAGGAATTATTCCCATTTACGAACCCGGCCTTGAAGAAGTGGCGAAAAGAAATATCAAGGCAAAACGTCTTCTTTTTACTCTTGATTACGATAAAGCAATTCCTGCTTCTGAAGTTGTATTTATAGCAGTTGGTACTCCCCCAAAAGATAATGGAGAAGCAGACTTGTCGATTGTTTTTGAAGTTGCAAAAAAAATTGGCCAATATTTAGATGGATATACTGTAGTTGCGACAAAAAGTACTGTGCCTGTTGGGACAAACAGGAAAATAAAAGAAATAGTGGAATCTGTGCGTCCAAGGAAAGCAAAATTTGATATAGCATCGGTTCCGGAATTTCTACGTGAAGGGCAGGCAATTTCGGATACATTAAATCCAGACCGAGTGGTAATTGGTACCGAGACAAAAGAGGCTCGCAGTGTATTAGTTGAGCTTCATAAACCAATTAATAGTTTTGGGGTTTTAACAACTATTGAAACTGCTGAAATGATCAAATATGCGGCAAACGCCTTTTTAGCCACAAAAATATCTTTTTCCAATGCAATCGCTTACTTGTCAGAGATAACGGGAGCAGACGCATTACATGTTCTTGAAGCCGTAGGTTTAGATAAGCGAGTTGGAAGCGCGTTTCTTTCTCCCGGCGCTGGATTTGGCGGAAGCTGTTTTCCCAAAGACGTAAAAGCGTTGATTGCGATTGCCAAGCAACATGACTATGAATTTTCTTTGTTAAAAGTTGTTGAAGAAGTAAATAAACAGGCGATGCAAAGCATAGTAACAAAAGCAAAAAAAATGCTTGGAAAAGTAGAGGGAAAAACAGTCGGAATATTAGGGCTTTCGTTTAAACCGGATACAGATGATATGAGGGAAGCACCTTCTTTATACATAATTTCCGCATTGCAAAAAGAAGGAGCAAAGATAAAAGCGTATGATCCTATTGCAATGGAAAATGCAAAAAAATTAACTTCAGGAGTTACATTCTTAAGTAATTCATACGAAGCGGCAAAAGATTGCGATTTACTTATTGTTGTTACCGAATGGAACGAGTTTAGACAACTTGATTTGGAAAAAATGAAATCAGAAATGAAAAACCCGGTACTCCTTGACGGAAGAAATATTTACGACCCCAAAAAAGCAAAACAGATCGGTTTTACGTATTTTGGGGTAGGAAGATAGTATATGTATGAAACAAAAATTCTTATTACCGGAATCACCGGTTTTGCGGGAAGTTTTTTGGCAGAATATCTACTCTATAACACAAACCATGAAATATACGGAACATTTCTATCGAAAGAAAACATACCAGACTCAATAAAAAAATCATCCCGTATTCATCTTGAGTTTGTCGATTTAACAGAAAAAGAAAAAGTTGGCCATCTGATACAAACCATTAAGCCAGATATGGTATATCATCTGGCAGCATTAACATCCCCAGAAGATAGTTTTAATGACCCTTTAAAAACATTGGTCAATAATATTTCTGCCCAGGTGTATCTTCTTGAATCAATAAAAGAGGAGAAATTAAAAGATACCCGAATACTTATTGTTTCATCTGCACATATATATGGAACTGTTGAGAAAAAAGACTTACCCATTGATGAGAATGTTCCACTTCGACCAAATAATCCTTATGCTGTTTCAAAACTTACACAAGATTTTTTAGGATTACAATATTTTCTTTCCTACGGATTTTCGATTATACGTGTGAGAGCGTTTAATCACATAGGGCCGAGACAATCGATAAGTATTTCGATTTCATCTTTTGCAAAACAGATTGCCGAAATAGAAAAAGGAATTAAAAAACCAATAATTTTTGTTGGAAATTTGCAAGCTAAAAGAGATTTTACTGATGTGAGAGATATGGTAAGAGCATATTCATTAATTTTAGAAAAAGGAAAAGAAGGAGATGTATATAACATTGGATCCGGACAATCTCGCACTTTGAAAGAAGTTCTTGATCTGTTGTTTTCGCTTTCGACAACCCGAATTGAGATTATGGTTGATAAATCACTTTTAAGACCAACGGATGCTTATGAGCTTCGTTGCGATGGAAGTAAAATGGAAATAATAACAGGATGGAAACCTGAAATATCTTTTAAAAAAACATTACAAGATATTCTGGATTATTGGAGAAATATAGTTTAAAATAATAGATATGAAAAAGGCTTTAATTACAGGTATTACAGGGCAAGATGGTTCGTATTTAGCAGAACTTCTTTTGTCAAAGGGGTATAAGGTATACGGACTGACACGGCGCACAAGTACTGTTAATAATGAAAGAATAAAACATATACAAGAAAATATTGAGTTAATTCAAGGTGATCTTTTGGATCAAAGTTCGTTGTCACAAGCTATTTTGGATACCCAGCCCGACGAGGTATATAATTTGGCTGCTCAATCATTTGTTAAAACATCTTGGAATCAGCCGGTTTTAACCGGCGAATTTACAGCATTAGGTGTCACAAGGATGCTTGAAGCCATACGATCTGTGAATTCTCAGGCTAAATTTTATCAAGCTTCGTCTTCTGAAATGTTTGGAAAAGTCACAGAAACTCCCCAAAAAGAAACCACTCGATTTTATCCCCGAAGTCCCTATGGAGTTGCAAAAGTGTACGGGCATTATATAACGGTTAATTATCGTGAGAGCTATACTATGTTTGCGTGCTCGGGCATTCTATTTAATCACGAGTCCCCTCGTAGGGGTTTGGAGTTTGTTACTCGAAAGATAAGTAACGCAGTTGCAAGAATAAAACTTGGGAAACAAAAAACTATAGAATTGGGAAATTTGGAAGCCAAGCGAGATTGGGGATTTGCTGGTGATTATGTCGAAGCAATATGGCTTATGTTGCAACAAGATAAGGCTGATGATTATGTTATTGCAACAGGCGAAAATCACAGCGTTAAGGAATTTGTCGAGTTGGCATTTGAGTGTGTAGGAATACACGATTGGGAAAAATATGTTGTAGCAAATAAGGAAGAACATCTGCGTCCTGCAGAGGTTGATTATTTAATAGGCGATGCTTCAAAAGCCAGAAAAATTTTAGACTGGAAACCAAAAACGAGTTTTAAACAATTGATCGAAATGATGATTGTTGCAGATTTAGAAATGGAAAAAAAAGGCATGGACTAACGCGCCAATATGAAAGTAGCTATAGTACTTCCTACGTATAACGAAGAAGGAAATATTCAGCGCCTAATCACGTTACTAGAAGAAGAAATATTCCCTCAGATAAAAAATCACAACATACATATTATTGTTGCTGATGATAACTCACCGGACGGAACGGGAAAAATCGTCGAAGACCTCATTAAAAAATATAAAAACCTTCATATTGTTTACGGCGAAAAACAAGGATTAGGCGCGGCATATCTTCGCGGGATGACAGCCGGAGTTGAAAAACTTCACGCGGATGTATTATTTGAAATGGATGCTGATTTTTATCATGATCCAAAGAAAATCCCCGAGTTCTTAAAAAAAATTGAAGAAGGATATGATTTTGTAATTGGCACACGATATAACAACGGTGGAGCGATACCAAAAAATTGGGGTTTGCATAGAAAGATATTTTCTATTTTTGCAAATCTTTTAATTCGAACAATTCTTTTTAGATTTTCCATACATGATTGGACCGGTGGATACAGAGCAATAAAAAAAGAAGTTTTTTTAAAAGAAAGAAATGAGTTTGCTAAATACGGGGGGTATACATTTCAAGTTGCAGTTTTATATAATGCAGTTTTGGACGGATTTAAAATTGCCGAAGTACCTTTTCACGCAACAGATCGGGTATTAGGCAGATCAAAGATTGCGCCTTTTGACTACATTAAAAATTTACTTCAATATGTTATTGTTTCAAAGTTTATCGAGATTTGGAATTCTCCATTTCCTAAATACGCAATAGTTGGGTTTTCGGGCTATCTGATTAACGCTATTTCTTTAGAAATTATTAAGAACTCATTTGGACTTTCGTCAGGCTTGTCTGCCGCATTAGGCGGAGAATTGACAAATATTTGGAATTTTTTGCTAAATAACTATTGGGCTTTTTCTTCTCAAAAAATTACTTCATTTAATAAGCTATTTTCTAAATTTGTCCAATTTAATATTGTTGCTTTTGGATCACTTGTATTAATCGGACTATTTGTGGAGGCGGCAACCTCTTTATACTCAGACACAAGTTTGGTAAGGCAAGTTGCATTATTTGTTTCAATTCCTTTGTTGGTTATTCCATACAGCTATACTATGTATAACATTTTTATCTGGAAACGGTGGCATATTCCTTTTTTATCCAAGCTTCAAAAAATCGCCGGATGAATTTTTTTACAAAATTAATTAAAAAATTAAATCCTTATATCATCCAATTTTTGCTGGTAATAGTGCTGCTTTTTGCTGCTTTTCTTCGTTTGTATAAAGTACGAGAGTATATGACCTTTTTGGGAGATGAAGGAAGAGATATGCTTGTTGTCTACGATATTTTACACGGTAAATTTACATTACTTGGTCCAACCGCATCCGTAGGAGGATTTTTCATGGGCCCCATTTATTATTATTTTATAACTCCATTTTTGTGGTTATTTCATTATGATCCGATCGGCCCGTCAGTTATGGTGGGATTATTAGGGGTTATTACAGTCTATTTTGTGTATAAGATAGGAAGTGAATTCTTAGGCAGAAAACAAGGCTTGATCGCAGCTTTTTTATATTCAATTTCTCCTCTTGTTATCGCGCATTCGCGTTCGTCTTGGAATCCAAATGTAATGCCATTTTTTTCACTCGTTACAATGTATGCATTATGGAAAGCAATGATAAAGAAAAGAAATATATTTTTGCTTTTACTCACAGGTATTTTATTTGGAATAGACATCCAATTGCATTACGTAGAACTTTTTCTTGGTATTGCAATACTAGTATATATACTAGTATTTCGATTTTTTGAGTCGGGTAATAATGTTTCCTTCAAAGGAAGTCTTTTAAAAATAGCAAAAGATTACATATGTATATTCATAGGATTTATTTTAGGATTTTCTCCGTTTCTTGCGTTTGAAATGCGACACGGGTTTCCGAATATCAAAAGTGTGATAAACTTTATTTTTCACTCGGGAGAAACCGGAGGAAATAGTAATTTTTTTCCTATCATTACTAATGTTTTTTTCCGATTATTTGGTAGACTCGTTACCGCGTATCCTCCTTCCGAACAGATTGTGGCAGGTATGCATAAGAATATAGAGTATATTACTTCTTTGGTTTGGATAGTAGCAACAGCAAGCTTCTTTTATTTTGTATATCTTCTGTGTCTTAGATATAAAGAAAAAAACCAAAATTTTTATCAATTACTTTTATTATGTATATGGTTTACCTCCGGAGTAATTATATTTGGGTTTTATAAAAAACCAATTTATGATTATTACTTTGAATTTTTATTTCCTTTGCCGTTTCTTTTCGTAGGAAATTTTCTCATATTTTTATGGAGTAGGAAATTAGTTTATAAAATGGTCTCATCTGTTTTTTTCTTATGGATTGTAACAGTAAGTCTTATGGGTATTCCATTCCGGTTTTCTCCCAACAGGCAACTTGAACAAACACAGACAATTTCTAAATTTGTTATAGAAAGAGCAGAGGGAAAGCCGTTTAATTTTGCGCTTATTACCGGCGGAAACTCTGACCATGCGTATCGGTATTTTTTCAAACTTGCAGGGAAAGATCCAATTGTCATTCAATATGAAGGTGCCGATCCACAAAGGAAAACAGTAACGGATCAACTGCTTGTTGTGTGCGAGAAACTCCCGTGCGAACCGCTTGGTAATCCGCTTTGGGAGGTTTCTGGTTTTGGCAGAGCAGAAATTGCAGCTTCCTGGGACGTGTCTGTTGTAAAAGTCTATAAGCTTGCTCGTTACTTCTTTAAATAGTTTCCGCAATTTGACAACTCATGGGCATTTTTGTATGATATACCAATACTAACTTGGTATTAGTTTTTCTATGATTCGATTTTCAAGGCGAGAAGATTACGCTGTAATCCTAATTACAAAACTTGCCCAAAATTATAATAAGCGGTTGGTCCCGCTTACCGAGGTTTCTAAAGAATACAACATTTCAATTTTATTTTTGCGAAACCTGGCAAGTGATTTACGCAATAGCGGAATCATAAAAGCAGTTGAGGGAAAAAACGGCGGATATTTTTTACAAAAAGATCCCAAGAAGCTTCTTATGAAAGACGTTTTATCAGCGTTTTCAAAAGAACCTCTGCTTGAATGTTGTCCTGCGGGAATTACCCATAAAGGAATATGCCCTAAATCAGGATTCTGCCAGCCTGGTTTTATTTGGAGAAGATTAAATAAAGATTTTATCGAAAAAATTTCTAATCTATCTATAGACCAATTTATGAAATATGAATAACTCATTTGTAATTAAAAATCTAGAGTCTTCAGTTGGAGGAAAAGAAATTCTAAAAGGGGTCAGTTTGGAGATTATGCCTTCGGAAATTCATGCAGTTATGGGTCCCAATGGTGCGGGAAAAACAACACTGGTAATGAGTTTGATGGGCAACCCGAATTACAAGTTCAGAATTCAGAATTCAGAATTCAGAATTAACGGGGAAGATATGTTTAATAAGACTTCCGAAGAAAGAGCCAAGAATGGGCTGTTCGTGGCGTTTCAGCATCCAATAGAAATTCAAGGAGTTTCTGTTTTAGCATTTTTGCGGACGTCTTATAAAGCATTATATCCTCAAGAAAAAATTCCTTTATCCGATTTTAAAAAACAGGTAGTAGAAGCTTTAAAGATGGTGAATTTGGATGAAGGTTTTATGCAGAGATCAATTAACGAAGGATTTTCCGGAGGAGAAAAAAAGAGAATGGAAATAGCTCAATTATTGGTGTTAAAACCAAAATTTGCAATCTTAGATGAAATAGACTCAGGACTTGATATAGATAGCTTGAGAATTGTTGCAAAAGCAATTGGAGGCGCTGTTAAAAAATACAAGACTGGAATTTTACTCATTACGCATTATCAAAGAATTCTTTATTACTTGAAACCCCATTATGTTCACGTGCTTATTGATGGGAAAATAAAAAAGTCGGATGGATTGTCTTTGGTTAGAAAAATAGAAAAGGGCGGATATGCAGCAGTTTAATACTTCACATTATGAGTTTGGATTTCATGATAAACTTAAACCAGTTTACTCCACGCAAAAAGGACTGACGGAAAAAACAGTTAGGGAAATTTCTTCTATGAAACAGGAGCCGGAGTGGATGCTTGGGATTCGGCTCAAAGCACTTGCTTTATTTTTTTCAAAAAAATTACCGACATGGGGAGGAGATTTAACGAGACTTAATTTTGATGAGATTTATTACTATGTTAAGCCAACTGATAAACAAGGAAGAACATGGGATGAAGTACCAAAAGAAATAAAAGATACGTTTGACAAGATTGGAATTCCGCAAGCAGAAAGAAAATTCTTAGCAGGCGTTGCTGCGCAATACGATTCGGAAGTTGTCTATCACAGCATTTCCAAAATGCTTGAGGCAAAAGGAGTTATTTTTGTCGATACAGATACTGCTTTAAAAAAATATCCGGACTTACTTCGACAATATTTTGGAAAAATTATTCCTCCGGCAGATAATAAGCTTGCTGCTTTAAATACCGCAGTGTGGAGCGGTGGATCATGTATCTATGTTCCGAAAAATGTTTGTGTTGATCTTCCTTTGCAAGCATATTTTCGCATTAACGCAAAAAACATGGGACAGTTTGAGAGGACATTAATTATTGCGGATGAGGGAAGTTATGTTCATTACGTGGAGGGTTGTACAGCTCCAATTTTTACAACAGATTCTTTGCATAGTGCAGTTGTGGAAATTTTGGTTAAAAAGGGAGCGCGTGTTAGATACACGACAATTCAAAACTGGAGTAAGAATGTTTATAACTTGGTTACGAAGAGAATGTTTGTTGAAGAAGAAGGATTTGGGGAATGGATTGATGGAAATCTAGGCAGTCAACTTACCATGAAATATCCAAGTGTATATTTAATGGGAAGAAAAGCGCGGGGAGAAGTTTTGTCACTGGCTTTCGCGGGAGAGGATCAACATCAGGATGCGGGAGGGAAAGCCATACACTTTGCGCCAGAAACAAGCTCGGTTATTTCCTCAAAATCAGTGAGTAAAGACGGAGGGAGAACCTCATATAGAGGGCTTTTAAAAGTTTTAAAAGGAGCAGAAAATTCTAAATCAACAGTTAGATGTGATGCATTAATTTTAGATCCTAAGAGTCGTTCTGACACGTACCCAACAATGGAAATTAATGAAGAAAAAGTTACTATTGGACATGAAGCGGCAGTTTCTAAGATTGGAGAAGATCAATTATTTTATTTTCGAAGCAGAGGAATTTCTCAGGCAGCTGCAGAGGTTATGATTGTCAATGGATTTATCGAACCGATTGTTCGGGAATTACCAATGGAGTACGCGGTGGAATTAAATAGGCTTATACAGCTAGAAATGACTGGAGCGGTGGGATGATACGTATTAAGTATAAAGTATAAAATATTAAGTATAAACAAAAATATGAAGAACATAAATATTACAGTTAAGAAAAATGAAGAGAAAGTTGTTCCGTACATCTGGATCAATGGTTCTGAGTCTGAGATAAACTTTGATGCGGAACTTATTGGTGAAGGCGCAAACCTAACGATTATTGGAATTTTTATTGGGAAAAATTCTGATTCAGTGATTTTTAATACAAACGTTATTCACAAAGCTCCCAAGACAAAAAGTATGACACATATTCGGGGAGTTTTTTATGACAAGTCCATTTTTAATAATGATGGCATGGTACATATTGCAAAAGGAGCAAAAGGAGCTGATGGATACTTTGCATCAAAAATACTACTCTTTGATGACGCAAAAGGACGAAGCGTGCCTTCTTTGGAAATTGATGAAAATGATTTAAAAGCAGGACATGCGTCAACAGTTGGAAGACCCGATGAGAATCAGTTATTCTATTTAAGAAGTAGAGGTTTGTCAGAAAAGCAAGCTGAAAAATTAATTGTTTCCGGTTTTTTTGAGCCAACACTTTCAATGCTTTCTGAAAATAAACAAATAGAGATTAGACAAAATCTTTTAAAGAATTTGTAAAATGAATAACTTTAAATCTTTCAAAACATTTAAATAAGTTCAACATTTTCAATTTTCAAGTATGAAAAATTACAAGAATGATTTTCCGATTTTTAATCAAAATTCAAAAGATAAACAACTTGTATATTTAGATTCTGCTGCAACCTCACAAAAACCGAGAGCAGTTTTAGACGCAATGGATGAGTATTATAAAAACTACAATTCCAATGTTCGTCGCGGTTTGTATCCGATTGCCGAAATTGCAACGCAAAAAGTAGAAGAAGTTCGAAATCAAGTCGCACGATTTATTAATGCAAGAGATGCTTCTGAAATTATTTTTGTTCGTAATTCTACAGAAGCAATAAACTTGGTTATGAACACATGGGGAGATATGAGTATTGATATGGCAATGGATGATGTTATTGTTGCAACGATTATGGAACATCACAGTAATTTTGTTCCCTGGCAGTTTTTAGCACAGTATAAAGAAACTGCGTTTGTAGTGATTGATATCACAGGGGAAGGATATATAGATGTAGATGGTATGTACAAAAAAATAAAAAACGCAAAAATTTTGGCAATTACTCATGTTTCGAATGTCTTGGGAACAATAAATCCAATAAAAGAAATTATCAAAAAAATAAGGATTGTAAATCCAAATATAACCATTCTTATTGATGGCGCTCAGGCAGTTCCACACATGAAGGTTGATGTACAAGATTTGGATTGTGATTTTTACGTTTTTTCAGGACATAAAATGATCGCAGCAACCGGTATCGGAGTTTTGTATGGAAAGAAGAAACTTTTGGAAGAAATGCCGCCTTTTTTATTTGGCGGAGAAATGATACGAGAAGTGACTGTTGAGCAAACTACTTTTGCAAATGCGCCTTTTAAATTTGAAGCAGGAACACCTGATATTGCGGGAATAATAAGTCTTGGTGCTGCAATAGATTACCTTGAAGATATCGGAATGGAAATAGTTAAAAATCACGAGAAAGAACTTCTAGAACATGCTTTTTCGCAGATGGAAAAAATCAACGGACTTACTCTGTATGGACCGAAAGACATTAAAGACAGAAGTGGTGTTATTTCATTTAATATTAAGGGGGTTCATGCACATGATATAGCTCAGGTTTTGGGAGACATGAATATCTGTATTCGCGCCGGTCATCATTGCGCAATGCCGCTTCATAAACACTTGGGAATTGTCGCAAGTGCAAGAATTAGTGTGTATATTTACAACACAAAAGAAGATATTGATCTGTTTATAAGCGGATTAAAAAAAGTAAAAGAAATTTTTAAAGTCTGATGATCTAAATCATTAGACTAGTTAGAGATGGAAGACATAGTATATCGGGAAGAAATTTTAGAACATTATAAAACCCCTCTTAATTTTGGAAAACCAGATAAATTTGCTATTTCTTCCAGACAAACAAATCCATTTTGTGGAGACGAGATTGAAATGTTTGTCGAATTTGAAGAAAAATCCGCAGGTGGAGCTACGATTCCACCCCAAGGGTGGAAAATAAAAACAATTGGGTTTGAGGGAGTAGGGTGCGTAATTAGCATCGTTGCTGGTTCAATGCTTACAGATTATGCTAAAGGAAAAACAAAAAAAGAGTTGACAAAGTTTAGTCAAGAAGATATGCTTGACTTGCTTGGAATAGAAGTTTCCGAAACTCGGAAAAAATGCGCGTTGTTAGCATTTTCGGTTCTCAAAGAATGCTTGGTGTAAAAAATTTATGAATGAACCAGGGAAAATAGAATAAGCATTTATGCCGTTAAAAGTAAAAGTTGACAGGAGGCTTTGTATCGGAGCAGCTTCTTGTGTTGCTGTCGCGCCGAATACGTTTGAGCTTGATTCGGAAGGAAAAGCTGTAATTAAAAAGAAAGATGGTTCGCAAACATCAGAGTTTGTAAGTTATTCAGATATTAATGACACCGAAACAAACATAGAACGTGCTGCGAAATCCTGTCCTGTAAATGCTGTTGTGATTATAGAAGTTGATGAGCAAGGTAAAGAAATCCGCCAAGTCTGGCCCCAATAAAACTTTCTTACGTCATTCTGGTAAGGTCGACCAGGCGACCGCTCCAGTCTCCTATATGAATAAAGGTAGTTTTGTTTACATAATGGCAAATATTAGGGAAACGCTTTACACAGGAGCAATAAATAGTTTAATACGTCGTGTTTTTGAACATAAAAATAATCTCATAAAAGGATTTGCTCAAAAATACAATCTTCACTTATTAGTTTATTATGAAGTTTTTGAAACAATAGAACAGACAATTATTAGAGAAAAACAAATTAAAGGTATGAATAGGGTAGACAAATTAAAAATGCTAAGGAAGTCCGATGCGTGATACGCCAAGAAGCAGAGATGCGTATTGTAAAAACTGCGGATTTAAAGACCCCTATTGCGGAGATTAGAAATTACTATTTTTACTTTATTTTTATTTGTAATTTATACCTGAAATTGATAGCATGGTAGTTGGAGTATTGTAATATGACCGACATACAGTGGCTTATAGGTGGAGAAGCGGGTTACGGCATTATGACAACCGGGGTAATGATGTCAAAAGTATTTACCCGGCTTGGATTGTCTGTTTTTGATTATGTGGAATATCCTTCTTTGATTCGGGGAGGACATAATGCATATTATGTCAGAGCTTCAGATGAAGAAATCTATTCACAAAGACGAGGGGTTGATATATTAGTTGCTTTAAATAGAGAAACAATAGACAAACATAAAAGTGAATTATCGCAAAACGCTGCTGTTATTTTTGATCCAACTTTAGTAAAAGTAGATCCGCAAGAATTGTTTTCAACAATACTCCAAGTTTCAGTTCCTTTATTAGAACTTGCCAATCAAGTTGGCGCAGACAGACTTATGATTAATACGGTTTCGGTTGGATCATCTTTGGCATTGCTGTATAGCGATTTTTCTGTTTTAGAAAAAATCATGCAAGATGTGTTTAATAAAAAAGGGGAAGAAGTAGTTTTACTAAATATAAATACCTCAAAAGCCGGGTTTGATTTTGTGCAAAAAAATTTCCAAAACAAGTTCTTTGTTCACATAGAAAAACAAAAACAAAAAAATTTACTAATCGGCGGCGCAGAAGCTGTGGCATTAGGTGCAATTCGGGCAGGAGTTGGTTTTGCTGCAATGTATCCCATGACTCCAATTAATGGCATTATGACAACGCTTGTTGCTCAAGCTTCAAAATATAATTTTGTAATAAAAGAGCCGGAAGATGAGATTGCGGGGATTAATATGGCAATTGGTGCATCCTACGCCGGAGTTAGATCACTTGCAGCTACTTCAGGCGGCGGATTTTCTTTAATGGTGGAAAGTCTTGGTTTGGCAGCTCAAACAGAAGTTCCATTAGTGCTGGTTGAAGGAATGCGGCCAGGTCCTGCAACAGGAATGCCAACATGGACAGAGCAGGGAGATTTACGATTTGTGTTACACGCTGCTCAGGGAGATTTCCCAAGAATTATTATTGCTCCTGGGGATTTACTTGAATGTTTTACGTATACCTTGCATGCGTTTAACTTGGCTGAAAAATATCAGTTGCCGGTTATTATTTTGGTAGATAAATATAATATGGAGGGACACTCTTCGATTGCGATCGAAGAATTCAAGATTCAAGATTCAAGATTCAAGATTGAACGAGGAAAAATTCTTTCAGATGAAGAGGCGGGAGTCCAAACTGACTATAAGAGATACGTGTTTGTCGAAGATGGAATTTCTCCTCGTTCTCTACCAGGACAGAAGGGTGGGATTGCGCTTTCAGGTTCGGACGAACACGACGAGCGGGGATTATATGACGAAGAGGCAGAAAATAGAAAAAAAATGGTAGATAAAAGGTTTAAAAAATTAGAAATGTGTTTGCCGGAAATTCCAGGACCTCAAATGTACGGTTTAGAAGACGCACCACTTACAATAGTCTCATTTGGTTCTACAAAACTGCCGATTTTAGAAGCAATGAAATGGCTTGCCAAAGAAAATATTTTTATTAATTTTGTCCAAGTTGCATATCTTAATCCCCTCATTCCCGATCAGTTCAATTCAGCTATAAAAAATGCAAAGAAAACACTGGTTATTGAAAATAATCATCAAGGACAATTCCAGGGTTTACTAAGAGAGCATACGGGGTTTGTTTCGGATGATCATTTAAGAAAATACGACGGACGGCCATTTTATCCGGAAGAAATAGTGGAAAAGGTGAAAGCTATGCTTTCATCCTGAGCGCATGCGAAGGATCCCCTGAATAAGGAAAGAGATTTCTCACATTCGTTCGGAATGACATTTTAGAACATATGACAGAGCTAAAAGATTTAGAAATTACCTATGATAAACCCAACTGGTGTCCGGGGTGTGGTGATTTTGGCGTGTGGGTATCTTTAAAAAATGCAATAGTACAACTTGGTTTAAATCCTTGGGAAGTTGTGTTGGTTTCGGGAATTGGGTGTTCAAGCAAACTTCCTTATTGGGTCAAAACATATGGGTTCAATGGTCTTCATGGTAGACCCATGCCGGTTGCAGAAGGAATAAAACTGGCAAATCATGGTTTGACGGTAATTGTGATTGGAGGAGACGGAGACCAATATGGAGAAGGAGGAAATCATTTATTGCATGCTGCCAGGAGAAATATAGACTTGACAGTAATAGTTCACAACAACCAAGTATATGGGTTAACCACAGGCCAGTTTTCTCCAACAACTGATATCGGAGAAAAAAACAAAGCAAATCCAAACCCAATTATGGAAGCGCCTGTTAATCCAATTGAGTTTGCCTTAGCAGCTGGGGCAACCTACGTTGCCAGAGGATTTGCTGGAGACCACAAGCAGGAAACAGAGCTGATTACGGCAGGCATTAAGCATAAAGGGTTTGCAATGATTGACATCATGCAACCATGTGTTACGTTTAATCACAAAAACACATTTTCTTGGTTTTATGAGCGAGTATATACATTAGAACAAGAGGGGCATGATATAAAAGATAAAATAAAGGCATTTCAAAGAGCAGAAGAATGGCCTCTGAGACGACCATTATCAGAGGGAGAAAAAGAGAAAGTTGCCACGGGAATTTTTTATCAAGAAGATCGTCCGACATGGGAAGATGTAACCCCGCAATTGGGTTCGACACCGCTCGTAAAACACACTATAGACAACCGTGATATTACTCTGCTTTTGGAGGAATTGATGTAATCTGTGTCATTGTTTCGCCTCTTTTAAATCCAAAATGTGAAAACCACAAAAAAACCTCTCAATAAGAGAGGTTGAAATGCGAATCCTTCCCTTAGGGTTGCTGGATGGATCAACGGGCAAGATCCCTCCCCCATCACTCTTGATTTAGTTTATATTGTGAGTATAAAAGAAGCAAAAAAATTTGTCAATAAAGAAAACCCCTCACCATGTTGGCAAGGGGAATCTTTTCTTGATTAAAAAACTCTAGAGTTTTCAAGAACCAGAGCTTATGTTTACGATGCTCCAATTTTGTACATTCCCGTACCACAAACTGGACATTTACCTTTTAATGCCGGTTTACCATTTTTCATGGTAACTTTTTGAGCATTTGGATCATCTCTTTTTGCTCTGCATTTTACACAATACATGGATGCCATGGGTAGACTCACCTCCCTCCATCGAGTAAAACTCGACTATTTACCTGTAAGAAATAAATGGAATAGCTAATACGTTGTTTTTTAATGCGTAAAAAAGGAAAATTTCTACAGCGATTATTACAAAGGTAAGAATAAGCGTTTTAAAAAGATCAAATACTATATGAGACGTATCGTATAATCCTGCCGTACTGTTTTCTTTTGCATCTGATTGAAGATGAAGCGATGTCTTTTGCGTTTGTAAAAGAGATATATGCTTACTATCTGTTTTCTCTTTCTCAAGGCGAGTTTTCCTGTGCTTACTCATGTGATAGGCAAAGATTACACTATTGACACCGAGGCTGTCAAGAGGCTAATATGAATCTTATTATGGTTTTTAATTTTGAATTATTAGTTTTGGCAATTACAATTGTTTGGTTGATAATATTAAGCGTTTTCTTTTTTCAAGCTTGGACTCACTACAATTCACTTATTAAAGGTGCTTCAGGGAAAACACTTCAACATGTTTTAGATTCCTTGGTAAAAGATGGAGAAAAAAATAGAAAAGATATTGACGGATTAAAGATAATTTGTGATAGAATCGAAAAAGAAGGACGATTACACATCCAAAAAATCGGCCTTTTGCGATTCAATCCTTTTAAAGATACAGGAGGAGATCAAAGCTTTGTTTTGGCTTTAGTAGATGGACAAAATACAGGCGTTGTCATTTCTGGAATTTATTCCCGGTTGGGGACACGATGGTATGCAAAGAGAGTTATTGAAGGAAAGGGAATCGAACACGAACTCTCAGATGAGGAAAAACAAGCTCTCAAATCCGCAAAAGTGTAATACTTATGACTAAAACAAAATCAATCCTTATTCTTGTTGTCGTCTTTGTTGTTTCTACCCTATTGTCATATTGGTTTTTTTTGGGCTCAACGCTAAATCTTCAGAAACAAGTTGTGAAGCCTCATATCCCAAATAGTAATGGTGCGTTAAGTTTTGATGATACTAAGCCAAAGACAGAAAGTTGTCCTTTAAATGGAGCTTTATACTCAAAGGACCAAAGACAGTGGTGGGAGACGCATAGACCGCTAGGGATTATGGTAGAAAACCACGAAAATTCCCGGCCGCAATCGGGAATTATAGGCGCAGACGTAGTGTACGAAGTAATTTCAGAAGGCGGCATTACACGCTTCTTAACAATATTCTATTGCAGAGACGCCGGGCAAGTTGGACCAATCAGGTCTGCTCGGACGTACTTTTTAGACATTATTTCAGAATACGGAGACTCACCCTTATATGTTCACGTCGGAGGAGCAAATACAGATGGGCCGGCAAACGCGTTGGGCCAAATAGAGCAGTATGGTTGGGTTGGGTATAATGATATAAATCAATTTTCTGTTGGATTTCCTACTTTTTGGAGAGACTACGACAGACTTGGACATGAAACCGCAACCGAGCATACGATGTATTCGACTACTAAAAAATTGTGGGATTTGGCAAAATTGCGAGGATTAACCAATGTTGATAAAAAAGGAAACCCATGGGACGGTAAATTTGTACCGTATTCTTTCAAAGACGATGCTTCTCCGACACAGCGGGGAAATCCCCAAACAATCCATTTGGAATTTTGGAAAAATTATTCTAACTACTTCGTAGATTGGATATACGATAAAGAAGCAAATATATACAAAAGAAACAACGGCGGTAAACAGCATATTGACCGCGATAACAACAAGCAAATAACCGTAAAGAACATAGTTGTATTGTTTATGCAGGAAAACAGTGCAAATGACGGGTATGAAAATAATCTCCATCTTTTGTATAAGACAAAGGGAATAGGAAGAGCAACCATATTTATGGATGGACAAAAAATAACAGGTACATGGAGAAAAGAAACTCGAACCTCTCGCATGCAAATTTTTGACTCAGCAGGATTGCCTGTTAAATTTGATAGAGGAGTATTATGGTTTGATATACTGCCCATAGACGGAGTTGCAACAGTACAGTAAATTCGGGGTTTACAAATTATAAAAAACTGATATACTGTGTGCGATCATATCAGATGGGCTTATGTTATCGGATTTAATTACTTCACAGTCACGAATAAAGTTACTTACTGTTTTTCTTACGAGTCCTTACGACATGCTTCATGTTAGAGAGCTTGTTAGAAGGACGGGAGATGAGATAAACGCAGTCAGACGGGAGCTTTCGTTTTTAGAAAAAAAAGGAATCTTTAGCAAAGAGCAGCGGGCAAACAGGTTATATTATTTTCTGTCTCGAAATTATCCGTTTTACAATGACTTACTAAGACTTGGGGCAAAAATTGTCGGTCTTGGGTCAGAAATATTAAAAAATAGACCAAAATTAGGAAAAATTAAATACATAATGTTTTCCGGAGGATTTGTAAAAAGAATTAAAAAAAATAACGATTCCGTAGACGTACTCGTAGTAGGTACAATAGTTTTGCCGGAACTTGCACTTTTGATTCGAAATGAAGAAAAACGTTTATCAACAGAAATAAATTACACTGTTATGTCAGAAGATGAATTTGATTTTAGAAAAAAGAAAAATGACCCGTTTATTTCTTCCATATTGGCAGGTTCCCGGGTCATGCTTATAGGTGATGAAGAAAGCATGCTTGCATGAAACAAAGTCGACTCCTACCGTGGTTAATACCGTTATTGACCTTTTTATCTATTTATATTGATACTTCTTCTGCTTTGGTAGTACCCTGGTTAAAAATTAATCGGGACATTTCTTTTCATAAAGGGTTAGATTTGGCAGGCGGGACAAGCGTAACACTTAAAGCAGACATGAGTAAAATTCCCAACGATCAAAAAAAACAGGCACTTGATAGTGCTAAAGACGTAATAGAAAGAAGGGTAAATTTGTTTGGCGTAAGAGAACCGGTTGTAAGAAGTGTTTTTTCGGCACGAGACGCACGAGTTGTTGTCGAACTTCCAGGAGTAGCAGACGTAAAGCAGGCAGCTGCTTTAGTTGGAAAAACAGCGCAACTGGAGTTTCGCAAAGTTGGGGATGCAACTGCGTCTGCCGAGATTGAAGAAAAAAGCACTCCGACAGGACTTACCGGTGCAGATATTAAAAGCGCTCAGGTTTCATTTGACAATCAACGAAGCGGAGAACCTGTTGTCGCTTTTACGATTGCTGATAAAAGTCAAAAAAAATTCTTTGACACGACCACTCGACTCATTGGTAAACGGATGGCAATATTTTTAGATAATCAATTTATTTCAGCGCCAACTGTCCAAAATGCCATCAGAGACAGCGGACAAATTAGCGGAAGATTCACAACCGAAGAAGCAAAACGGCTGGCAACTCAATTAAATGCCGGAGCATTGCCTGTTCCGTTATCAATTCTAGAACAGAAAACGATTGGCGCGACGTTAGGACAATCGTCTCTTGAAAAAAGTTTGTTTGCCGCTGCGGTTGGATTTTTAGCAATTGTCATTTTTATGACTGTTTTGTACGGATGGCTTGGAGTTGTAGCAAGTGTTTCGTTGGTATTATACTCTTTGTTTACGCTTGTCTTATTCAAGCTTATTCCTATAACTCTGACTCTTGCCGGAATTGCCGGATTTATTCTTTCGATTGGCATGGCGGTTGACGCAAATATTTTAATTTTTGAGAGAATGAGAGAGGAAAAAAGAAAAGGAAAGACACCTTATATTGCTTTGGAGCTTGGATTTACAAGAGCTTGGTCTTCAATTCGGGATTCAAATATTTCCAGTATTATTACTGCTTTTATTTTGTTTCAGTTTGGTACGGGGACAGTCAGGGGATTTGCGATAACATTATTTTTGGGTGTGGTGGTGTCGATGTTTACAGCAATAAATGTAACACGGACAATACTGCGAATAATATATAGAGAAAACTCGAAGCACGAAATTTGAAATACGAAACAAATCTAAATGTTCAAAAATACAAAATTCAAAACGTTTTAAACATTCGTAAATTTAAGTTTTGAAAATTGTTTCGAGTTTCGATATTCGGATTTAAAGATTATGAATATAATTGGTAAAAAAAATTTGTATTTTATTATTTCTCTTTTGGTAATTATTCCGGGAACATTGTCTTTGTTGTTTTACGGACTTAAACTTTCTATTGACTTTACCGGAGGGTCTAGATTAGAAGTTCAGAATTCAGAATTCAGAATTCAGAATTCAGAGACAAGAATAAAAAAAATATTAAAAGAACAAAATCTAGTGCTTGAGTCTGTTGGGAAATCAGGAACAGATACGTATATTGTCCAGACAAAACCTATTGATCAGAATGCTCATCAGAAAATTATTTCTCAACTTAAAAAAGAATTTGGAGAGATAAAAGAGATAAGTTTTGAGACCATCGGGCCGACTGTAGGAAATGAGACAACTTTAAATGCGTTTAAATCTGTTTTATATGCGTCGGTTTTAATTATCCTATATATTGCGTGGTCTTTTCGATCTGTACCAAAACCGGCTTCAAGTATTCGGTTTGGCATTTGTGCTATTATCGCACTGTTACATGATGTATTGGTGTTGGTTGGAGTATTTTCGATTTTGGGACATTTTTTCGGAGTTGAAGTAGACAGTTTATTTGTAACAGCAGTTTTGACTGTCATAGGATTTTCCGTGCATGATACTATTGTTGTATTTGACAGAATCAGAGAAAATCTCAAAAGAACAAGCGGAGTATCATTTGCCAAAATTACCAATGATTCGATTTTGCAAACCTTGGGGCGTTCGCTTAACACATCACTAACAGTGCTTATTGTATTGTTTACATTATTATTATTTGGAGGAGAAAGTACCAAGTGGTTTGTCGTCGCGCTTTTAGTAGGTATTACAAGTGGAACCTATTCTTCCATCTTTAACGCCGCCCCGCTGTTGGTTTTATGGGATGAGTTTTCGCGTCATTCTGGTAAGCGAGTGTAACGAGCGCATCCAGAATCAGATTCTGGACGCCTCCACGCTTCGCTCTGAGTTGCCAGAATGACGAAGAGTCAAGCGTCATTCTGGGGAGGAGTGAACACGACGACTCCAGAATCGTATGAAAAAAGGTGGATTTGTTTACATAATGGCGAATGATCGTCCGACTTTATATACTGGCGTAACGAGTAATTTGATTGGAAGAGTATATCAACATAAAAACAATTTGGTTAAAGGATTTACATCAAAATATAACCTGCATAAACTTGTCTATTATGAAATTTTTGATACAATCGAAGAGGCAATTATTAGAGAAAAGAAAATTAAGGATATGAACAAAATAGATAAGTTAGAAATGATAAAGAAATTTAATCCCATTTTTGAAGATCTTTACAACCAGATTCTGGGCAATCCAGAATGACGAGAATAAAGAAACCGTCATCTTGGTAAAGCCGCCGAGGCGGCCGCATCCAGGATCTGAATTCTAGAATTACGAAAAAAGTATGACAGAAACTACACCACCAAAATTTTTTCAACTAGTAACTTTAAAAGAACTAAATAGGAAGATTTCACTTATTACAGATAATAGAATTTTAGATGAAGTCATTGATTATATAATCGCTAATGTCCCTCACAAGCGAAATCGACCGGGGATGTTCGATCAACACTTAAGGAAGGAATGTATGTTCTCTACAAAAGTGGAAATATTTCTTTGGAAGAACTAAGAAAACTGGGGCATTTTGAGATGAAAGTAAAACATTGTTTAGTATTATACTAGTATATTAGTTTTTCTTTAGTAGTTCCTCTTTGACGATTTTGCTTACCAGACTTCCATCTGCTTTGCCTTTGGTTTTGGGAATTAGGGAACCCATGATCTTTCCTATTTCCTGCAGTGTTGTTGCTGCTGTTTCTTTTATTGCGTTTTGAACATGAGTTCGGATTTCTTGTTCACTCATTTGTTTAGGAAGGTAATTATGCAAGATCTCAAGTTCTTTTTCTTCTTTCTCTGCTAGTTCACTGCGCCCTGCGTTTTTAAACTGCTCTATGGAATCTTTTCGCTGCTTTGCTTCTTTTTGAATAACTTGCAAAACATCTTCTTCCGAAGCTTGGTATCCTGCTCCGCCTTTTTGAATTTCATAATAATTGATTGTCGATAATAACATTCTAAGAACCGATGTTTTTAACTGGTCTTTTGCAAGCATGGATTGTTTTAATTCTTCTTGTAATTGTTGCTTTGTCATTGTTCTCAAATGTCATTCTGAGCGATAGCTAAGAATCTTCTTTTGAACATTGATTGAAAGATTCCTCACTTCGTTCGGAATGACATGGATAAACTATATCAGTCTTGAAAGTCCAAGTTTTTTGCTTTTGCCAAACATTGCAACAAAAAACCAAAGCGACAAAATTAAATATATTGCGTTTAGAATAAAACTTGTGACTAGTTTATCATAGTGTACAGTTCCTGTAAAAAGAATATCTCGAATGCTTTCAAAAATATACGTAGATGGGATAAGGAGAGATACAGTTTGCGCCCACGAGGGCAGGACAGAAACAGGATAATAAATGGCGGAAAAGGGGGCAATTAAAGCAATGCCGGCCCAAGCGAGAGTTTGAAGCTTCATGCCATATCGAATAATAAACGCTGCAACCAAAAAACCTCCTGCCCAACCAGTTGCAAGAAGACTGAGTATAAAAGGAATTAAAAGCCAATGAAAAGAAAAAATGTTAAATCTATAAAATATAAAAGATAATATCGCAGAAAACGAAACACTTACTATTGTTTTTAAAAATCCGAATACCATAACCGCCAGTATCCATTCACTTACTTTAAGGGGAGAAGCAAATATATTTACGATATTTCTGTCCCACATTTCAGATAAAAGATTGGTGGTAATTTCGTATTGCGATCTCCATACAACTATCCAAAATACCAAACCGCTTAAAATAATAAGCAGGTAATGGGATGAATTATTGCTTAATTTTGCAATATAAAGGCCTGTTAATCCCCAAATAAATAAATCTAAAGCCGGCCAATAAAATAAATCAGTTAATCTATCATAATTATGACGAAGATAGATAGTGTATCTAATGATCATTGCCCAAACCCTGTTAACATTAATTCTCATTTGTATCTCCTATTACTTGCAAAAAGTAATCTTCAAGCGTTGGTTTTTCGATGCTAATTTCCTGGTATTCAATATTGTCTTTAGACAAACCTGTAAGAAACTCAGCAATTTTCTTTTCGGCAATCGGAATTTTAAAACTAAATCTCTCCTGATAAAATTGTATCTTTGATTTTGTAAAAAAACCAATTGCCCTTTTTTGATCTCTTGTTATCAAGAGTTCAACAAGGGAGATGGAAATGTTTTTTGCCAGATTCTGCGGAGTATTATGGGCGATAATTTTTCCGTGATTTAAAATCATAACCCGGTCACACATCTCTTCGACTTCGCTCATATTATGAGATGTAAATAAAATACTCACATTGTATTCTTGTCTTTCTTTTTTAAGAAATTCCCTAATTTTTATCGCGATATCCGGGTCAAGAGAAGCGGTTGGTTCGTCTAGCAAAATAAGTTTTGGATAATTTAAAAACGCTTTTGTCAGAAACAATCGGGTTTGTTCACCGGCAGATAACATATGGAATTGTTTTTCTAATAAGTGATCGATTTCAAATTCTTTTGCAAGCTTTTCTATTCTTTTTTTTCTGTCGGGAACTTCATACAGCATTCCATAAATTTTTAAAATTTCCGAAACTTTAAAAAGCCAGGGCATGGAAATATAGGTAGAAGAAAAATTGATTTGTTTTAAGATATTTTCTCTGTGTTTTTTAAAAGGTTTGCCAAAATAGAATATCTCGCCGCTGGTTGGCTCCATTACACTTAGAAGCATTTGAATAGTTGTTGTTTTGCCGGCGCCATTTGGTCCCAAAACGCCTAAAATTTCTCCGTCTGCAATGGAAAAAGTTAGATTATCAACAGCTGTAAAATTATTGAATTTTTTAGTGAGATTTTTTACTTCTAAAACTGGATGTTGCATATATTAATAATTCATTTTCTTTAAGTGAAGTTATGAAACAGAGAAAATTTTAGTGTCGTAGTGTCACTTTAATAATATATATCATTAAAGTGTACCACTACGTAATGACATACTCTAGAATAAAATTACGATAACTCTTTCACTCTTTTAAGTAAATGTTCTCTATTATTTAAAGACAGATTTTCGTCTACTTCTTCAAAAAGTTTTTGTAAAATTTCACCTACTCTTGGCCCCGGTTTAATATTGAGAACTCGCATAACGTCATTTCCATCAACCGCAAGATCATTAATCGAAAAAGGACCGGGAGTAAGTTGTTCTTCTACTCTTTTTTTAAATAACTTAAGCCTCCAGCTTTCTGCAGTTTTTGTTCCGCTGCCAAGTCTATCGCCAATTCGTAAATCAATCATATCTTTGATATTTTCCACACGGACTCTTCTGATAAATCTTCGGATAGCCGCATCTGTGGTATGTTCGTCAACCGTAAACATATGCCAGCGGATCAAGGTTGTAATTTTTTCTTTTTGCTTTTTGGAAAGTCTTAGTCGATCACAAATTTCGTAAGCCATTTTTGCTCCTACGATTTCGTGGTTATGAAATACCACCAGTCCTTGTTGGTCAGTCCCGACAACTTTTGGCTTGCCAATATCATGAAGAAGTGTTGCTAGTCTGACAATAGGATCTTTTGAAGGACAGAATTTTAAAGATAACAAATTATGAGTAAAGACATCATTTGTGTGGTGTCTTCCGGGCCTGACTTGTGAAACACCAGTTCCTTCCAAAAGTTCGGGAATAATATGTTCTAAGAGTTTTGCATTTTGTAAAAGGATTATTCCTTCGTAGGGTTTTTCACTGGCCAAGATTTTTAAAAGCTCGTCTCTGATTCTTTCAAAAGAAATATGAGTTATTAATGACGCATCATTCATAATTTCTTGCCATGTTTCTTGTTCGATATTAAAATCAAGAACAGCTGCAAAACGAATTGCTCGCATAAGACGAAGGCTGTCTTCTTTAAAGCGTTGCTTTGGATCGCCAACTGCGCGAATTATTTTACTCTCAAGATCTTTTTGTCCGTTAAAAGGATCGATAAGTTCAAAAGAACTGCCATTGTGAGTCTCGTCAAAGGCGGATTCGGCAATCCCTTCAGGATTAGATTGCCTCGCTCCGCTCGCAACGACAATTAAGTTTAGTTTTAGGGCAATCGCATTGATTGTAAAATCTCTTCTTGATAAATCTTCATTAATGGTTTTACCCCACAAAACTTTGTCAGGACGTCTCTTGTCTGAATATCCGTGTTCGGTTCGAAATGTTGTAATTTCTACAATATTTTTTTCGTCATTCTGGATTGCCCCGCTCAGCGGGGCTTGAGAGAGTTGAGCTCTCTGTCCAGAATCCGTGACGGGAATACCAACTGTTCCGAATTGATTATCATAAAATCCGTTTGGAAAAAGTGATAAAATATTATCGGGGGAAGCATTAGTTGTTAAGTCCCAGTCTTTTACAGCCTTTTGCAAAAGCAAGCCTCTTACACATCCGCCAACAAGATAGACTTCAAAACGTGCCGATTCGATAGACTTATAAATAGAAATAATTTCGTCTGGAATAGCGTGTATCATATCTGGTATAGTATAGCAACAAATATTGTATGAAGAAATGGGAGATTCAAAATAAAGTCAAAAGTCAAAAGTCAAAAGTCAAAATTGACGAACTAACTAAAGTTCTTTTTGAAAATAGGGGAATTAAGACAAATAAAGAAAGAGAAGAATTTTTACACCCGGATATTAGTTTGGTAACGACAGAAAACGTAGGGGCAGATAGAATGCAATTGCAAAAAGCTGTTGATCGAATTGCAAAAGCTGTAGAAAATAAGGAGCAGATTATTGTATACGGTGATTATGATGTTGATGGTATAAGCGGCACTGCGATTTTGTGGGAAACATTACATCAACTAGGCGCAAAAGTTCTTCCATACATTCCTTACAGAATGGACGAGGGTTATGGCTTGTCGATTCGTGGAATCGACAAACTCAAAACTCAAAACTCAAAACTCAAAACGGATGAAGCAAAACTCATTATAACTGTTGATAACGGAATAGTTGCTCACGATGCAGTTGAGTATGCAAATGATCAAGGTATGGATGTGATAATTACAGATCATCATGTCCGCGCCAAAACAGATCCAAAAGCATATGCTATTGTTCATACGACAAAACTATGTGGAACCGGAGTAGCATATCTGCTATCGCAGGAAATTCAAAATTCAAAATTCGAAATTCGAAACAAATCAAAAATCAAAAATACAAATGTTCAAAAAATGAAAAATGACCACTTGGGTCTTGTGGCTTTGGCGACTATTGCAGATTTGGTTCCCTTAACTGGCGCAAATAGAACAGTTGCTAAATTTGGTACAGAAGTTCTTCAAAAGACAAACAGAATTGGCCTTTTGGAGCTGTTTGAGGAATCTGGGATTATTCAGAAGAACATCGGAGTGTATGAAATTGGCCATATTATAGCACCGCGTTTAAACGCGATGGGACGGCTTGAGTTTGCCATGGATTCTCTTCGGCTTTTATGTACTGGAAATAAAGATCGCGCAAAACTTCTGGCAGAAAAATTAGGGACAACAAATAGAGAAAGGCAATCGTTAACAGCCCAAAGCGCAGAACACGCATTATCGGAAGTCAGAACTCAATCAGAACTCGGCAAATTAATTTTTATTTCGCATGAGTCGTATCAACAGGGCGTAATTGGACTTGTGGCAGGAAAATTGGTGGAAGAATTCTACCGGCCGTCAATTGTTGTTTCCATTGGGCAAACACATAGCAAAGCGTCAGCACGGTCAATTCATGGATTTAATATTATTGAGTTCATCCGAGGCGCTTCTGAATTTCTGGTCGATGCCGGCGGGCATCCTATGGCTGCTGGATTTACGGTTGAAACAGCAAAACTTGCTTTGCTTCAAAAAGCTTTGGAAGAAAGAGTTACATTATTACTTTCTGATGAGCTTTTAATGCGATCTCTTCGTATTGATTGTGAGTTGGAGTTAGAACATGTCTCAAAAGAATTGTATTCTGCTCTGCAAGAACTTTCGCCATTTGGTATGGGAAATCCGGAGCCAACATTTGTAAGTAAAAATGTTGGCATTAGCGATATGCGGGTGATTGGAAGGGATGGAAAGCACCTTAAACTAAAGTTCAAAGTTCAAAGTTCAAAGTTCAAAGTTGAATTTGATGCGATTGGGTTTGGAATGGGAAATTTGTCAAAAGAATTTAAAATTGGGGACATGGTTGATATTGCGTATGTTATTGGTGAAAATACCTGGAATGGTAGTACTAAGCTGCAGTTAAAAATTAAGGATATTAAGAAGGTATAATTTTACCTTTACCGTTTCTATTTTTTTGTAAATTTCCAAGTTGCTTTCATAATTGCCCTTTCTGTACCGGCAGCTATTTGTAAAAAATTATTAATTTGCCTTGCTTTTCCGACCTGTTCGTTTACAGAACCCGAAAAAACATTTCTATCATACATGGCGAGAAGTTTTTCTCGTTCTTTTTCCGGTATTCCTGCAACTTCCCATATTCGATCTATATAGTCTTTTGCATTTACTACTCTTAATAATAATTCGAGAGTGTTTGATGCTTCGATTTGTTGTTGTGCAGTGCCGGCATATAATTTTTCTTCTAACTCTTTTTTTCTTTCTTGTCTGACCTTTTTATCAACACCTATTTTTTCCCAGATTTTGCCAATTGTATATATTGCTACAACTGAAGTATCAATATCCGGAATTTCTCCTTGTGCAGCTTTTATAAATGATCTGATTTCATTCAGGGAAGTTTGGGAGTCTTGCGGATTTGGGAATTCAATTATTGTTATTGTTTTAGGTTTAGTTACTCTTTGTGATAATAATACTTCTCCTCTTCGGGAGAATATGCGATCTCTGAAAATTACAATAGTTCCAAATGCACGGGCTAACAACCTGGCTTCATGAGGTTGTATTCCAGGCATCGTCTGAATATCTGGAGGAACCGGAATATCTGTCGCAGGTTCAATTATTGGTAACCTTGATCTTGGTAATTCCTCGAATTTATTTCCAGCCATAGTTTTATATCCTTTTTTCTCTTCTAATAAATGTCATTTGTCCATTTGAGGTATGGATTCTGCCATGAGCGATTCCTGCGTTACTTATTCTACTTGCTCTTTTTCTAGTTTCCCATGCTGCTTCTGATAAGAATCTTCCTTGAGAAGAAGTTCTTTGATTGGAAGGAGTGTAAGCTGCTGAAACAACATTTACAGCTCGTCTTGTTTCAAGAGCCTAAACCCTCCAACTTACTCCAGCTCGTTTTAATATTTCTCGTTTCATATATTTTCCATTAAAATAAAAAACTCCCGGTTACTAAATGCTTAGTAAGGGAGTTCTGAGCTTCGTTGCACAAAACATTCCCTCTATGTAAAGAGGAGAATGTATGCAAAAATAGCTTGATTCGCCAAGGCGTTCATAACTATAGGCCAATTCTACTATAGAAAAACCTGCTTGTCAAGAGGGAAAAATTACATTACAATGAGTTCAAGATTAATTGTCATTGCGAGCACGTTCGACAAGCTCAGTGTAAACTCCGCGAAGCAATCCAAAAAGAGACTGCTTCGGTCGCCTCAGGCGACCTCGCAGTGACAATAAAGAGAGGTCACATATGAAAAGGACACTTAATATAGACACCGTTGAGCATGCAGGCGAAGAGGTTTTAATAAAAGGCTGGGTGCGGCTTAGGCGGGATCATGGAAAATTAATCTTTCTTGATATCAGAGACCGCAGCGGAATACTGCAAGTTGTGGTAAACCCGCAAGTGTCTGAGAATGCTTATAAACTAGCTTCGGAACTTAAGCCAGAATACGTTGTAAAAATTAAAGGACTGGTTAAAAAAAGACCTGAGAGTGCTGTTAATAAAGACTTAGAAACAGGCATAGTAGAATTGGAAGCGCAAGAAGTGTCAATTGTATCAAAAGCAAAAACTCTTCCTTTTGACATGGGAGCCCAAGATCTTAACCTCGAACTTCCCACCCTGCTTGATCATCGCAGTCTTTCGCTTCGCCACCCGAAACAACAGGCGATTTTTGAAGTTCAGGCAGCGCTTTTGGAAGGATTTCGAAAAGCAGCCACAGAAATTGATTGCAGAGAAATTGTTGTACCAACTATAGTTAGAGGTTCAACAGAAGGCGGAGCAGAGCTTTTGGAAGTTGGTTATTATACCCACAAAGCATTTCTTTCCCAAAGCCCGCAACTGTATAAACAAATGATGGTTGGTGTGTTTGAGAGAGTATGGACGATTGCAAAAGCCTACCGGGCAGAGCCATCTGTTACCACCCGTCACCTGTCAGAGACAACCCAGCTTGACTGTGAAATCGGATTTATTGAATTTGAAGAACTTTTGGATATGCTGGAGTACGTTGCGTTTGCAATGATTGGACATGCAGAAAAAAAATGCTCTCATATTATTTCTCAGTTCACGAAGGAAAAAGTGTTGTATGGAAAAGTTCCGCGGATAACGCTTCAACAAGCTCAGGAAATAATTAAAAAAGAATTTGGCAGAGACCAAACTCGTGAAAAAGATTTATCTCCGCAAGATGAAGTTGATGTATGCCAGTGGGCAAAAAAACAACACAAAAGCGATTTTGTCACAGTCACACATTTTCCTGCCATTGCAAAACCGTTTTATACCATGCCGGATCCCAAGAATCCGACATTGAGCTTAAGCTATGACTTATTATTTCGCGGAGTTGAGGTATTAAGCGGAAGCCAACGAGTTCATGATTATGAAATGCTTTTGGAAAGTATTAAAAACCGGGAATTAAATCCTGATGATTTTAGAATGTATCTTATGGCGTTTGAATACGGTATGCCGCCTGAAGGTGGATTTTCGTTTGGTCTCGAACGGGTGACAATGAAGCTTTTGAAATTGGCAAATATTAGACAGGCGAGTTTGTTTCCCCGGGACATGGAACGCATAGATGAAAGACTTTCTCTCTAAGCTCTACTTTAAACTTCGTGTATTTGCAGTCCCCATTATTTTGATGGCTATTTTTGTTCAGCTTTTAACTATAAACAATAATTTGTCCAAACAAGTCGCCAACATGTTTATTAAAGCACCTCCATACTTTCTTGCTAATAAGTTAATCGTGCCAATTTTAAAAAAAACTGTTCTCGGAGAATCTTCGTTTAAAAAAAACCTCTTTTCGGCAGAAGCCGCAGTCGTAATGGACGGTGACTCAAAAGTTTTGATATTTTCTAAAAACGAGAATTTACGATTTTCCATGGCTTCTACAACAAAAATAATGACAGCCCTCGTTGGACTTAAATATTTTAAGCTCAACGACATTTTAACTGTATACGAGCAAGACATTGAGGGAGTAAACGTGGGTTTTAAAAAAGAGCAGAAGTATAGATTTAGAGACGTATTATATGCAATGCTACTGCCATCAGGAAATGATGCAGCGCTTACTATTGCTCAAAATTACCTGGATGGAGAAGAAGCTTTTGTTACAAAAATGAATGAAGCAGCTCAAAGTTTCTATCTGCGAAATACTCATTTTTCAGATCCGATTGGGCTTACTGATGAAGGAGATTATACAACCGCATATGACTTAGCACGTCTTACTTCAATTGCTTTGAAGAATCCTACTTTTGCACAAGTGGTTTCAACAAAACATACGATAATTTCAGATACCCTAGGTTTAGAAATATTTTCTTTATTTAACTTAAATAAGCTTTTAGATCAACCGGGAATTACAGGTGTAAAAACAGGGTTTACAGAAGAGGCAAAAGGAGTATTGGTTACATCCAAAAATGAATCTGGACATACTATTATAATAGTAGTTATGCGAAGTAAAGACAGGTTTGCGGATACTAATTATCTTTTGCAACTTGTATCAGAAGGTATTGTTTATAAGCCAATTTATTATCCTTCCAAATAATTTCCAATGTCTAATATCTAAATCCTAAATAATATTAAATATTCAAAATACAAAAATTCTAAACAGTTTTAAGCATTTGAATTTGGAATTTGTCTAGGATTTAGTGCTTAGGATTTGTATTTTAAAAATTTTTATTTTTGAACCCATTCGTTTTTTACCGCAGGAACATACGCAAAGAAACCGTTTGTGCCCTGAAAGACAATAATTGGTAAAAGCATCTGTTGGTCTTCAACGCCTAGATAATACGAAAGGAATATGTCTTTTATTTTTATTTCCGTATCAATACCATTATAAGAGGCAATGTATGCCTTACGGTTTTGAAGCTTAGCGATGGCTTCTGAAGAGGTAATTATAGGATACGTTGCGGATGTTTTATCAATCGAATAATGATGATAATGCGCTTCAACAATTTGTCCGTTTGAGTCTCCTCCTGCGATTAGAGTATAGGTAGAAGAAAATGGAGGGTTTGGGTACACAATAGGAAGTTTGTCAATGTCTTTTTGGAAAAAATCAACCCGTATAATATCGGTATCGGAAATGCTGATTGAAGGAACTAAATCATTATTAACCATGGAAAAATTTGTTATTTTTGTTTTCTTTTGATCGATATCATCAAGGGGTAAGGCAAGTTGATTAAAAAGTGCTTTCGACATATTGCTTGCTTGCTCGTTTAACAAATATGGTTTTTTTTCCAAAACCGTAGAATCTTTCAAAAAGGAAGAAGTAAGGTCAAAGTGACTTGAAATAATATCAAATACAAGTTTTCTTTTGAGAGTGGTTTGGTCGTTCCATTGATACAGAGTTTCCGAAAGAGAAATTCCTTTAGCAGGGAAACCGAGTTTAGCTACTTTTTTCTCGGCTCTTTGTAGAGAAAAAAGTGTTGGACTATTTGACATCAATTTATATACAGATACCCTGTCTGGTAAATTTGGCAGTGTGCCGCTGAGAGTGTCAATTATATAGGAAGTATTTGTAACTTCATTTTGAAATTTATTTTGAATGAAAAGAATTTTTTGTACTTTTCCAAACTCAACTGTTGGAGGTTTGGGAGGAGTTGAAAAAAAAGATTCTTTAAGGGATTTGGAAAATCCAAACAAAAGCGGAGAAAATAATAAAATAAGAAAAAAAATTCCACCAATTACTAATAATTTTTTAGTGCTTACTAAAACTCTATGAAGAGCAGTCATGTCTTGAGTATAAAGTAAGTTTGGGATACAATCAAGAAAATAAACAAATAATCCAATAAACAAATGAAATGAAAGACAATACTAAAAGTTCAATCCGAGTTCGTATAGCGCCAAGCCCTACAGGCACTCCCCATATTGGAAATACCAGGACGGCATTGCTTAATTATTTATTTGCAAAGCATAATAATGGAGCGTTTATTTTGCGTATCGAAGATACAGATCAAGCAAGGATTGTTGAAGGAGCAGTGGAAGCAATAGAAGAAATCCTAAATTGGTTAGGTCTTGTTCCAGACGAGAGATACGTTCAATCACAGCGTTTGGATTTATATAAAGAAAAAGCAGATGAATTAGTACAAAAAGGATTGACAAAAAAAGAGAATGGTGCCGTACGATTTATTATTCCAAATAACAGAACTCTTGAGTGGACAGACGCAGTCGGCAATAAAAAAATTTCTTTTCATTCAAATGATGTTGAGGATTTTATTATTTTAAAATCCGATGGCTTTCCTACCTATCATTTAGCAAGTGTTGTTGACGATAACGATACAAACATTTCCCATGTATTTCGGGGAGAAGAGTGGATTTCATCAACACCAAAACATCTGTTGTTGTATCAGGCTTTCGGTTGGATTCCTCCTGTTTTTGTCCATCTTCCTGTTATTGTAGGTCCGGATAAACAAAAACTTTCCAAAAGACATGGTGCAAAATCTGTTCTTGATTATAGAGATGAGGGGTATTTAAAAGAAGCTTTGCTCAATTTTATGGTGCTTTTGGGATGGAATCCGGGAGGAGATAGGGAAATAATGAGTATGGAAGAAATGATACAACTGTTTGATCTTAAGGATATTAATTCGTCAAGTCCGGTTTTTGATGCAAAAAAACTTGAATGGATGAACGGAGTATACATAAGAGAAGCTCAAATCTCAAATCTCAAATCTCAAATCTTAGCTCAGAACTTAAAACTTACAGAAATTTCAGATGCGCAACTAGAAAAAATTATTCCGATAGCCCAGACGAGGATGAAGACGCTTAAAGAGTTTAATGAACTTGTGATGCCATTCTTTGAACAGGTTGAGATTAAATTGGATGACAAAGAAAAAGAAGTTGCGCATACTCTAGTTCAATCATTAGCAAATGTAGAGGTGTGGAACAATGAGGCGATACTTGTTGTTCTAAAACAAATAATGCAAGGAGAAAAGCTTAGAATGCCGATACTATACAAAATACTGACAGGTAAAGAGAGCGGGCTTCCAATTTCTGATATGCTGGAAATTGTAGGAAAAGAAAAAACCCTTGAGAAATTAATAAGAAGCACATGAAATTATTTGCAAAATTTATATCCTATCTTTTTCATCCAGTCCTGTTTTTTTTAATCATGCCATTTTTTATTGTATATCGTCAGACTGAAAGCGGTATGTATGCGATAAAATGGATGGTATTTTCTTCGGTTTTTATATTATTTGGGGTTATGACGATATTGTTTGAAACGTTGAAAGGAGATTTTTCCGATTTTGATATTTCACACAAAGAGCAAAGAGTGAAATTTTATATGATTATTTTTGTGATTGGCGCTACCTATTTATTTGCAGCCCTTTATTTTAAAGGAATATTTTTTCCATTGTCGATTATTTCTTTGGGAATTGTTTTGGGTTTAATTATTTTTGCCTTTGTAAGTCATTATGTAAAAGCCAGTATTCATGTTGCTGTTTCTTCGGCGTTTGTTGCGACAATTGCTCTTTTATACAGAAATGGATCAATAACAGAAGTTGGGTGGATTGTGCCATTAGTTGCGTGGGCAAGGATCACATTAAAGCGACATACATTTTCTGAGGTATTTGTTGGAGGAGTATTGGGGGTGGCAATCGCGGCGATCACCTTTATACTGGGAAAGTATATCTATTCTTTATGATTCATCATAGGACATTACTAGATTCTTTTAAGCATGCCTTCGAAGGCATTCTGTTTTCGTTAAGATACAACCAAAACTTGCGCATCCATTTTATAGTGGCATTTTTTGTAATAATTGCGAGTGTATTTTTTAAAGTGACTCCTTTTGAAATGGGAATTTTGGGAGTTACGATTTTACTGGTTGTTTGTTGCGAAATGATTAACACGGCTATTGAAGAAATGACAGATTTAATTACCAAAGAACATAGACAAGAAGCGAAAATAGCCAAAGATGTTTCCGCAGGAATGGTATTACTTACTTCTATTGGTGCTGTAATAGTTGGCGTCTTGATTTTTATGCCGCATGTTTTACAGCTTTTTAGATAATGGAATTTATACTTGCATTTCTTTTGGGACTAAGACATGGAGTGGACATAGATCACGTTGCTGCAATTTCTGATATAACAAGTTCTCAAACTTCCTCAAAAAAAGGCATAGAATACGTCATGTATTACATAGCAGGTCATGGATTAGTGGTATTACTACTTGGAGGTATTGCAATATTTTTAGGAAAATATTTGCCAAAAAATTATGATAGATTTTTTGAAGCAATAGTTGGAATAACGCTTATTATATTAGGAGTATATGTATTTTTTTCTCTTTTTAAAAACAAAAAAAAGTTTAGATTAAAAAGCAGGTGGATGATTATTTTTTCTTTTATTAACTACGCGAAACATAGATTGCTTCATTGTTTAAAACTTGAGCACGATCATCCGAATTTTAAGGAAGAAAAATACAGTTCGATTGCAACACTTTGTATGGGAATGATTCATGGAGTCGGAGCGGAAACTCCGACTCAGGTGGTTGCGTTATCAACGCTTGCCGGAATCGGAGTAGCCCCCGGAGCTTTATTTTTAGGTATATTTTTGATTGGAATTTTTACTTCTAACGTGATAGTAACATTTTTAACATCGTATGGTTATCTAAGAGCCCGGCAGAATTTTAGAACATACGCACTTTTGGGAGTTTTGACCGCCGTATTTAGTTTGATTGTTGGAGTATCGTTTTTACTGGAAAAAACTATTTAAGAACAGATTTAATACGTTTTGCGCTTATACTGCAGACTTCTTCGATTTAACTTGTCAAATAATGAGAAATTAGACAACAGTTTAATCATTTGCAGGTATTTACATTTTAGACCAACTGGTCTACGCTAAATTTGTGAAGAAAAAAAGGAAAACATCTCCCCAAAAAACTATTTACCACTACGCGCTTCGTATTTTTATTTCGATGATGCTTGGCGTTGCAGTATTTATTACCGGAAAGCATTTTTTAAAACCTCCTATTCCATGCGCAAATTCCTTGACGTGTGTTTCTGATTTATCTTTAAAAATTGAAAATGGTTCGATAGGTATGTTCCAGGGTCGAAAAGTCACTCCTCCGGCTATTGATCTTGCGCTGGATACATCAACAAATGTATTGGGGGTAAGTTTTCCTATTGGTGAAAAACACATTTATGTTGATCTTGCCTCACAGTCTTTGTATGCCTATCAGGGGAAAACTAGAGTTTTAGAAACGTATGTTTCTACTGGAAGATGGGGTAAAACGCCTGTTGGTAATTTTCATATCTGGCAGAAATTACGGGCAACGCGCATGGCAGGAGGAGCAGGAGACGATGCATACGACTTGCCGAATGTGCCATATGTCATGTATTTTTTTCGTGATTTTGGGCTGCATGGAGCATATTGGCACGATAATTTTGGTCATACCATGAGCCACGGATGTGTGAATTTAAGGCAAGTTGATGCCCAGGCTTTATTCAATTGGGCCAACGGCCCAACAAATGGAGAAAAGGGGACTGCGGTTTCAATCTGCAATAATTTTATAAAACCGAATAAATGTATACAGGATAACCCGGTACAGTAATATATGATCAAAATAGATAAAAAAACAGAGTGGGAAACTGTGTATGTATGCCTTCTGGCAGTTTTTGTAAGTAGCTTTTTTGTTTGGCAAAGCAATAAAGATTTTGGAAAGAAATTCTTCTCAAGCGTTCCAATTTTAGCAGGTAGTAAAAATACTATTGTTTCACCCGTTCCAAGCTCAACTTTAGATATTGAAACTGCTTCGCAGGTTTCTCCGGATGGAACAAAAAAACTTCATTTAAAAATTATGCACAATAAAGACTTAACAAAAACCTACATATTCACAGTTTCTGACAGTTTGGATAAAGATAAAAAATTGTTGTTCCAACAAACTTTGCATGAGTCAGAAAGTATGGGCCTGCCATTTAACGCGTGGTCGCCTGATAATAAGTTTTTGTTTATTTATAAAAATGATTCCAATGCTTTGCTTTTTAAAGCAAGTGGGGAACTGTTCACAAATGATCAGGTGCGTTATCTTAGTGTTCTTGATATATTTAAGGAAAAAAACAAAACAAATAGACTTTTGGAAATTACCGGTTGGGCATCGCAAGATCTTCTAATTGTAAACACGCTAGACGGTAATAATCAAAATTCATCATTTTGGTTGGAAATTCCATCCAAAGCAATTATTCCTCTTGCATCCCAATTTTGATGTCTTCCTTTAAGAATTTTAAAAAAATTGCTCATTTACACGAGTTTCGCAGATCAGCGAAATTATTTCCATGTCATTCCCGCGAAAGCGGGAATCTATATATCAATAATTATTTGTATGGATTTCGCATCAAAGCCTGCCCCGTACTCACGGGGTGCGGAATGACAAACTGCGAAACTCGTGACGTTTAGATTCCTCATTTGCTAGGCCTGAGCTGGGAGACATGGATTCGGACCATGATTAACGGATTCAGAGTCCGTTGTCCTACCATTAGACGATCTCCCAAGGGTAATGTTATTTTAACAAAATTGGCCTTCGAGCACAAACCCTTTTTGGTTTGACTTTTTGGGTAGTTTTAAGGTATATTTACGTTACCATGAAGGCCAAAACAATACTCTCAACATTTCGGTTTTGGTTTACATTCTTATTTAAGAAACTCTTTACAAAAAAGAGGTTTGTGTATGTGGCTTTGGGAGATAGCACAGTTGAAGGAGTTGGGGCTTCAACACCTTCTAAATCATTTTCATTTTTAGTTCATACCGCTATTAAACAAAGGAATAAACATGCAAAATATTATAACTTTGGCAAAAGCGGAGCTAAAGCTTTGGATGTTTTAAATCTTCAAGTAGAAAAAGCTATTAAACTGCAACCGGATCTAATTGTAATTTCTATGGGGTTTAATGATGTAGTGGGGAAAACAAAAATAGCTGATTTTAAAAATAATTTGAGTAAGGTTATTAAAGAGTTATCTACAAAAACTCACGGTCTAGTTGTTATAAATACTATTCCCGATATTTCTTTGGCAAGAATCCCATTTTATAAAAAGCTCTATGGAAAAATGATGATAAAAAAATTTAATCAAGAAATAAAGTATCAAGTTCAAAACTCAAAAGCTTTATTAGTTGATCTGCATTCTCATAGCTTGGTATTAAAAGGTTATAAAGAATTGGTTTCTGATGATGGTCTTCATCCGTCTGATTTAGGACACGCGATATGGGGAAATACGATAATTTCTCATATTTGGAATGCACTTTTTAGTGTCGGCAAACTTTCTCAAGCAGTTCAATAACCTCTGGCTGATTTAATTCAATTGATGTACAATTCTTCTGGATGAAGAAAGTTTTTATTGTTTTTTCTATTTTGCTTCTCGGTTTTTTTATTCGGGTTCATAACTATCAACTTTATCCACAGAGGGGAGCAACAAGCGATGAGTATACATATTCTTTTCTTGGAGTGAGTTTGATTACCAAACGTGTTCCAATTTCGTGGTCTTATTTTGCATACGATAATAGATCGGATTTGACAATTAATAATATTTATTTTCCTATTGTGTATCCTTATTTTGATCATCCGCCACTCAATGGATTATTTGTAGGTGGTTGGGCAGTTTTAAAGGGACAAGATACGTTTACAAAAATAGATTTAAAAACAATACGAATCGTTCCAATTTTTTTCGGGATGATCTCTTCTCTCTTGTTGTTTTTAATAGCTAATCGTTTGTATTCTTTTAAAACCGCAGTGTGGTCGCTTCTTATTTTTTCAACTTCGACACTATTTGTGATGAATATGAGAGTTGTGGTAGCAGAAAACCTTTTGACGGTACTATTTTTGGGAAGTCTCTATGCATACGCATACTTTATAAAAAACATGACGACTAGAAAAGCAATAATACTCGGTATTCTTAGTGGGTTTTCTCTTTGGACAAAGATTATGGGTATCAGTATTTTTCTAACGCTTTTATTTTTTTTCTTAAAAGACAGGGTAAAAACAAAATATATTGTTATGTTTTGTACTGCATTTTTTGTGTTCGTCGGATTGTTGCTCGGATATGCGGGTTATTATGATTTTAAATTGTTTTGGCAGGTTCAGCTTTCTCAAGGAGGAAGAAACATTGGACCAGAAACATTACGATTAATACTTAGCAGCCCAGTAATTGTAAATAAAGTATTTTATGACGGGTGGTATTTTTTTGGGTTTTTTAGCTTATTTCTACAGTTTACAAGTTTTAAAAAAAACAAATACATCATTGTTTCTAGTCTTTTTTATTTGTGTTTACTTTTAATTTCTATGACAAAAGAAGGACATTCCGGTTGGTATATGATTCCACTTTTTCCTTTTATGGCAATTGCGATGGGGGAAGTTTTAAAAGAAGCAGTTGAAGCCGGAAGCTTTATTTTAGCAATATTTCTTTTATTTATCGGAATGTCTCACATTCAAAACATCTATCAAGTCTGGTTTGGTTTAACGCCTGCTTATTACAGAATTCTTTTTGTACTCCTAATATTTCCATTTCTGTTTATTTTTTTAATCAAGAAAAAATGGATATATGCGCTTGCAAATATACTGTTTTATAGTATGATCCTTGGAAACATACTTCAGACATATTCATATATTCATCCATCCTGAGAGGAAAAAAGGGGTGTATTTTCAATGATTAAAAAAATAATATTACTTTTTTTGCTCTGGAAAATACTTGTCTATGCATGTACCTTGCTTGCTCCTTTTTTTTAGTAAAAAATTCCTTTTTTACTCCAAGCGTGCATTATACTAAAGGCCTTTCTTTTTTAATATTAATTTTTGCAAATTTTGATGGCGCACATTATATAGAAGTAGCGAGAAACGGATATCATGATTTTTTGTATCCTTTCTTTCCTTTTTATCCTTTACTTGTTAAGATTACTACCCCGTATTTATTTAAATCTCATATTATCTCCGGAGAAGTTATTTCTCATATCTCTTTTTTTGCAGCATGTTTGGTTGTTTATAAGCTTTTACATCTTGACAAGAAAAACAATCTTTTTGTCATTTTTATGGCAATTGTTTTGTTTTTTCCTTCTTCGTTTTTTTATGGAGCAGTTTATAACGATTCTTTATTTTTCTTTTTTGCTACACTCACTATCTACTTTTCGCGGAGAAAAAAATGGATTCTAGCAAGTTTTGCAGGAGCCTTGGCGACATACACGAGATTAAATGGTCTTGCTCTTATTTTTTTGATATTTCTTGAATACATCCAATCCTTTAATAAAGACAAAGATCTGTGGAACATAAGAGATTCTAAGAAAGCCTTTATTACTGCATTCTCATTTAGAAATATTTTTCACAGTGGAATAGTAGCAATAATTCTTATTCCTTTTGCTTTTTTATCGTTTCTTGCTTATATACATATATCTTACGGTGGTTGGAGTCTCGTTTTTTCTTCTATGAAGCAATGGGATCAGGATAAGATAATATTTCCTCTTCAGGTATTTTGGCGATATTATAAAATTCTTGTTTTATACCCTACTTTTAATATATCTTATTTGGTCGCGTTAAATGAGCAATTTTCTGTAATTATGTATCTTGTGGGAATTACGTATTCATTTAAAAAAATAAGACTTTCATATTGGATTTTTTTTGTTATATCAATAATTATTCCTTCGCTTACTGGCACATTTCAAGGGATGCCACGGTATGGCCTTCATTTATATCCTTTTTTTCTTTCTTTTGTTTTGATTTTAAGTAATAGAGGAAAAATTTTTAAGTTTTTATATTTCGCCATCTCTTTGACTATTGCTTTTTTCTCTATAATATTGTTTACGAGTGGTTTTTTTATAGCCTAGTTTTAATGAAAAAAATAACAAGTCTTTCGCTATTTTTTCCTGTGTTTAATGATGCAAGAATAATCCCTGTGCTTGTTGAGAAAGCTAATAAGACAGCCCAAGAGATAACCGATGATTATGAAATTATTTGCATTAACGACGGTTCAACCGATACTACCTACCAAGTTCTTAATCATTTGCAGGAAAACTATTCACGATTAAAAATAATTCATCACAAAAAAAACAAAGGCTATGGAGGAGCGCTTATTTCCGGATTTGAAAACTCAACGAAAGAATGGATATTTTATACTGATGGAGACGGACAATATGATCCGAATGAACTTACTTCGTTAGTAAATGTTCTACAGAATGGTGTTGATGTGGTAAATGGCTATAAGTTAAAACGGGAAGACTCATTAATAAGAAAAATTGTTGGAAATTTAAATAACTTTCTTGTTCATGCATTTTTCCCAATTCCAATTTCTGACATTGATTGTGATTTTAGATTAATAAGAAGTTCGTTGATGAAAAAAATTGAACTCACCTTTTCATCGGGAACTATTTGTACAGAACTAATTTTAAAACTGCAAAAACAGGGAGCAGGATTTACAGAAGTCGGAGTGCATCACTATAAAAGAAAATTTGGACAATCGCAATTTTTTAGTTTTATAAGAGTTATTCAAACAATAATTGATAATACTAAACTATTCTTAGCGTTCAAAAGAAATAAATTATGAGATTTTGAAACCGCTTCAGACGCGGTGAATCAAGTTCAGAATGACATGTTTTAATGTTTTGCATGACGATTATGAAAAGAATTCTGTATGTAATAGTTTTAATTTTTATTTACATCTCAATTTATCCATTTACTAAGAATCAAAGTTTACACGTTGAGAAAAGAATTAAAGGAACAAAAATAATTGCAACGCCAGTTCCAGGTTCAACATCAAATATTACTTTGTACCAAGTTGTACATGTTGTTGATGGTGATACTATTCAGGTTGATATAAATGGCTCAAAAGAAACTATTCGGCTTATTGGCGTGGATACTCCGGAAGTTGTTGATCCAAGAAAACCTGTACAATGTTTTGGCAGGGAAGCTTCGAATAAAACCAAAGAAATTTTAATTGGAAAAAAAGTTCGATTGGAATCTGACCCAACGCAATCAAATAGAGACAAGTATCAAAGACCTTTGCGATATGTTTTTTTGGAGGATGGGACATTGTTCAATAAGTTATTGATTGAACAAGGATACGCGCATGAATATACGTATCAAAGCAACTCGTACAGATATCAACTGGAGTTCAAAACTGCAGAAAAAGACGCAAGAGAGAATAAACGAGGCCTTTGGGCAGAAGATATATGTTTAAAATAAACACATATCCGATTTTATCAAGCTAATGTAGCCGATAACAAAAAAAGAAGACTAAAACCATCGTTTAAACTTAAAAATAGTAAGCATCGAAACTCCTATAGCAAACATAAAAGCCATTATAATTGCAAATGCGACATGATCTTCTGCAAACGGAAGTCCCGGAATATTCATTCCATAAATACTTGCTAAAAGGTTAAGGGGAAGAAGAATAGCTGAATAAATAGTTAGGACTTTTACTATTTCATTCGTTTTGGAGGTAAGAAGGGATTCGTTGCTTTCGGAGATTCCTTCGAGAAGTTCTCGGTTGTCCTCTACTCGTTCCATTATTTTTTGAAGATGGTCGGATATGTTGCCCCAGAAAGGCTGCATTTTTCCATTGAGCTGTTTGTATACTCCTTCTTCCAGACCTTTAAAAAGCGGAATAATAGGCTTTATGATGGTGTGAAACACGACAATATTTCTTCGGGTAGTTGAGATTTCTTCTAATGTATTTTGAGATTGTTTGTCTTCGAGTTCTCGGTCGATTCTATCGATTGTTGAGGAGAGCGTATTTATCACCGGAAAACAGGAGTCAACCAGCGCGTCTATGATTCGGTACGCCAAAAAAACCGATCCTTCACCTATGTATTCCTCACGATTTCGGAGGGTTTTTTGACATTGGGAAAAAATATAATTTATGGGAGTAAGGGATCCGTCATAGAGAATAACAAGGTAGTTATTGCCTATAAAAAAATCAACTTGGGAGCTAAAGATTCGTTTCTTTTTCTCGAAAGGAATAAATTGAGGAAAGGAAAGTACTCCGTTTTTTTCACCATTTTTTCCAGAGAGAGGCTCACTTTGGGGAAAATAGGGAAAATCAAGCACTAAAAGGGTATAGTCTTTAAAGATTTCTATTTTAGGAACCTGGGTTTTGTATATATAGTCGTCTAAATGGAGTGAGTCAAATCCAAAGTTATTTTTGAGGTATTTGATTTCAAGGTTTGACGGATTCGTTACGTTCACAAATGACGCATCATTAAAATTAACAGTTTGGATATTCATAGTATATTTAGGGTCTTATGTCAAGACCGGACAAAAACTCCATTTCTATAGGTCATCAATAGTTTCATAATCTCGTTGGCTTGATCAGTAAAGTTGATATCTCTGTTATTGTACCGCCACTCCATTTCTTTTAAATATGCCAAAAACTGGCTGCTTACGATACTTGGCTCCGCCACCTCGTTTGTTCAGTCCCAATTTTCTGAATTCATATCGAATCCGGTTGCACAAATTTTTGAATGTTCCGCAATAGAATGATTCATCAAGTTCTATCGTTCCCGTAAACCTTCTCCTTGTTTTACTCGTTAGTAAAAGGATTTTGCGTATCCTTTGGTAGGCAGACCAAACAGATTTGCATGGAACTTCAAGTAATCTTCCTGCCTTGTGTGCCGAATGAGCAAGAATAAAACACCAGGCTATTTCGTACCAGAACCGTAGCGGAAGCCTACTATTCCCAAGCCACGTTTTCAGCGCTTACCGACAATTTACTCCAACACTTTGTACACAGAAAGCTTCTTCTATCAAGCCATACAAGTTTTCCCCAACCACATTTCCTACAGGATACCGTTTTACCAAATTTACACTTTGCGAACTGTAAAAGTATTTCTCTATCACTTAATTGACTTGAATAGACAATCGTAATTGCCGACACGATCCATTATATCTCGTCCCGTAAA
>Ga0155060_107_pt1 | contig 40468 bp, 36 predicted proteins | sample RifCSPhighO2_01_FD_106028 | JGI IMG/M metagenome (GOLD analysis project Ga0155060, IMG submission 106028) | Candidatus Levybacteria bacterium RIFCSPHIGHO2_01_FULL_38_12
AGATCTATTTTTGCACAAAATTAAACTATAACTATGCACATTTTAAAACTATATTTAACAGGGACTGAATTTATGGCAAAACTCTGTACTGATTACTTAGAAGGAAAAGGAACCAAAATATCAGTATCTGACAAAGCCTCATCCTGGCAGAATGGTTATCAGGAATCATTCTTTGGTAAGTTTAAGGATGAGATTGGGAATTTAGACAGATTTGAAACAGTTGGACAATTCATTGAAGCAATTTACCAGCAAATTCACTACTACAACTATGAAAGGATCCACACAGCTTTAAAGATGCCACCTGCCATTTATGCTAAACAGTTCTCATAGAAACTTGTCGGAGAAAAAGGGTACTTGACACGTCGATGGCTTGGCCTCATGGACACAGACAATGGAAGAAACGCTGGCTTTCGCCACGAACGTCACTAAAATTTTCAATAGAGACGATCCTGTGGTTAAACGCATGGCACTAAGGATACTTGGCTCGAACCTAAGAAAGACCCGATATCAGGCTCTTATCTCGTATTTTCTGCAAACGACTCCGATATGGAGCGGTGGAGGAGATTCGAACTCCCGACCTTCTCCTTGGGAAGGAGACATTCTACCGCTGAACTACCACCGCGTTCATGCGATTTATAAGTTATATTATAGTTATACCACATTAGCGAGGAAGCTTGAAGACGTTGCCTGCAAATATTAAATCGGGATTTGCAAGATTATTTGCCAAAGCAATATCATGCCACCTGAATCCATCTCCATATGCCCTTACTGCAATGTCCCACAACGTATCTCCAGGCACAACTGTATACGAATCTTGTACAATTTTTCCGGTTTCTACTGGTTGAGTTTGCTGATCGGTGGGTTTACTCATATTTGCAGACGGAGTCGACGTAACCTGCTGTTCGTCTTTATATTTTGGAGACATTTTTTGTTCGTTTTTGGGTATGTCTAGCTTGTCTCCTTCTTTTAAAACAGTAGGATCCGTAATTTTATTTGCCTGAGCAATCACATCCCATTTTTCTCCTGCGTTATATTTTTTTTCGGCTATGCTCCATAAAGTATCCCCCGAAGCTACTGTATACTTTTCTTGTTCATTATTTTGTTTTTGTTCGGTTATTACCTCTGGAATTTCTTCTGTTTTTACCGAACTTGTGTCTTGTGTCCTTTTGCCTCCGACAAAGATCACCAGAAATGAAACAATCACACCAACCACGATAATACCCAAGAAAAGACTTACATATGACTCGCCGACTCGAAGTCTTTGCAAAGAATTTTTGAAGGTGTTTTTTTTACTGCCCAGTCTATATTCTTGAAATAACTTTTCCATACTCCTCCTTTCCGGGCAGAAAATCTAAACGAAGCGGGCTCGACCGGATTCGAACCGGCGATCTTCTCCGTGACAGGGAGACGTGATAGGCCACTTCACTACGAGCCCAAACCTGACACATACTAACAAATTATTGCAATCTAGTCAATCCTTCGATATACTACTTTAAATGACCAACATCGAAATTGCTCGACTTCTTCGAAATGTAGCAGCTTCCTATGCAATTAAAAATGAACAAAAATTCAGGTTCCAGATGCTTGCATACCTTAAAGCTTCCAATGCAATCGAACATTTTCCTTCTGAAGTTAAAGACTTAATAAAAGAAGAAAAACTCGAGTCAATTCCGGGGGTTGGTCCTTCGATTAAATCCCATCTTAAAGAACTCATAAAAACAGGCAAGGTAAAACACTTTGATTCAATTTTAAACGATATCCCTCCTTCTGTTTTTCCGCTTTTGGATGTCCCTTCTTTTGGCCCGAAAAAGGCATTTCATTTAGTAACAGAATTTAAGCTAAACGATTCAAAGACTGTAATCGAAGACATAAAAGACCTTGCAGAAAAAGGTAAAATTTCTCCACTGGAAGGATTCGGAGAAAAATCAGAAAAAGATATTTTGCAAGCAATTGAAGAATATAAAAAAGGCAAAACCAAAAGCAAGCGCATGACTCTTCCTTTTGCTTCCGAAACCGCAGAATTACTTCTTTCTTATCTTAAAAAACATAAAGATGTATTAGTTGTCGAACCGCTTGGAAGTTTACGAAGAAAACTTTCGACTATTGGAGATATAGACTTTGCTGTTTCGACAAATAATCCAAAAGACGTAATTAAATATTTTGTTTTGTACCCTTATAAAAGTAGGGTTATAGAACAAGGAGAAACAGGCGCTTCGATTATTACTTCTTCTGGTGTACAAATTGACCTGCTGACTCAACCTCCCCAAAGTTTTGGTTCGCTTTTACAACATTTTACCGGAAGCAAAAATCACAATATTCGCTTGCGTGAATATGCTCTTAAAAAAGGTTTGTCGCTTTCGGAAAAAGGGATAAAAAAGCACATGGCACATGACACATGGCACATGGCACATTTTGATACAGAGGAGAAATTTTACAACTCGCTTGGCTTAGACTGGATTCCGCCTGAAATTCGGGAAGATCATCTAGAAGTAGAACATGCTCGATTGCATACGCTTCCTAAGCTTGTCGAACTAAAAGACATAAAAGCAGATTTTCATCTTCATTCGAACTTCCCCATCGAACCAAGCCATGACATGGGCAGGGATTCTATGGAAACCATGATTAAAACGGCTTTAAAACTTGGCTATGATTATATAGGCTTTTCCGAACATAACCCAAGTGTATCAAAACATACATCCGAACAAATTCTCAATATTCTAAAAAAACGGAAGGAAAAAATTGAACACATAAATTCGAGTAATAAAAATATTCGGGTAATAAGTTTACTTGAAATTGATATTTTAACCAATGGCTGTCTAGCTATAGCTAATAAAGCTTTATCACTCTTAGATGCGACTGTTGTTTCTATTCATAGTTCATTTGGTATGAATAAAGAGGTCATGACACAACGAGTATTAAAAGGTCTTTCTCATCCTAAAGCTAAAATTCTTGCTCATCCAACCGGAAGACTTATAAACCAACGCAATGGATACGAATTAGATTGGCCGCAGGTCTTTGATTTTTGCAAAAAACATAATAAAGCCCTAGAAATAAACTCCTGGCCGCTTCGACTTGACTTACCTGATATACTGGTAAGAGAAGCAGTAAGAAGAGACATAAAAATGGTTATTGATACAGACAGCCACCAAGCTTCACAGATGAACTTAATGCAATATGGCGTTTCGATCGCCCGCCGTGGCTGGGCGGAGAAGAAAGATATTCTCAATACGTTATCATACGAACAATTTATGAAATGGCTAAAAAGTTAACTCAAATTATCATGCTGAACAAAAGAATGGAGGTGAATACATTATGGAAATAGGAACACTAATTATTATAGGAGTAGTTGTAGTTATAGTTTTATACGTCTGGTCTGCTTACAACAGCCTGGCAACCGATGGAGTCAGAATAAAAGAGGCTCTCAGCGGAATAGATGTTCAATTAAAAAGACGGATAGACTTAATTCCCAACTTAATTGAAACAGTAAAGGGATATGCAAAACATGAAAAGCAATTACTGGAAGAATTAACCAATGCCCGAACAAGCCTTATCAACGCAAAAACGCCTCATGAGAAAGCAGAGTCGGATAATGTGTTTAGCGGGGCTTTAAAATCGCTTTTCGCAGTCTCGGAAAACTATCCCAACCTAAAAGCAAGTGATAACTTTAAACAATTACAAGACGAGTTGTCTGATACCGAAAATAAGATCGCATATTCAAGACAGTTTTACAACACAAATGTCAGGGATTATAACGCGATTCTTGTCAATTTTCCAAGCGGGGCAATAGGACGATTCTTTGGGTTTAAAGATATGGAGTTTTTTGAAGCAAGCGATGAAGAACGTAAGTCTATAAAAGTGTCATTCTGAACTTAATTCAGAATCTTTAGTTTTGACATTTGAGCTTTGCGTTTTGAGTTGTATTTATGAATATTTATTCTCAAATCAGCTCCAATAAATACAAAACCTACCTTATTATGGTTTTGTTTATGGCATTTATAACAACTGCTGCTTTTATTTATGGCAAAGCCCAAGGAAGCGGTTTTTCTTTTGCAGGCATTGCGTTAATTATTTCCGGCTTAACGAGTTTTTTGAGCTATTATTTTTCCGACAAAGTAATTTTATCAATGTCAGGAGCTTCCGAAATTAAAAAATCGGATAACCCGACTCTATTTCGAATTGTGGAAAATCTCTGTATTGCAGACGGCCTTCCCATGCCAAAAATATACGTAATTCGTGATTCTGCATCCAATGCATTTGCAACGGGCAGAGATCCAAAACACGCGGTCGTTTGTGCCACGACCGGAATCTTAGAAAAGTTAAACAGAGCAGAACTCGAAGGAGTAATCGCCCACGAATTATCCCATGTCAAAAATTATGACATAAGACTTATGAGTATTGTGGTAATTCTGGTTGGCATGATTACCCTTTTGGCTGATTTTTTTATGCGAAGCTTATGGTGGGGAGACAGGAGAAGAGATAATCGGGAAGGCAATAGTAATATTCAGGCAATTTTTTTAATAATTGGCATTATCTTTGCCATTCTATCTCCTATTATTGCCACACTTATACAACTTGCAATCTCCAGAAAGCGGGAATTTTTAGCCGATGCGACCGGTGCGCTTTTGACAAGATACCCGGAGGGACTTGCTTCTGCTTTGGAAAAAATTGCTAAAGACAAAGAACCCCTAGAAGCTGCTAATAACGCAACTGCTCATTTATATATTGCCAACCCTTTTAAGGACAAAAATGCTCAATCCTGGTTTGCCAATCTTTTTAATACTCACCCACCAATTGAAGAACGCATTAAAATATTGAGAGCTATGTGACAGCATACGCCTATGACACAAACACGAGAAGCTGAACCACCAGTTCACGGACCTTTTTTCAAAATAACAAGACTTCCACCAAGTTTAGTTAGAAGAGAACATGGTGTGGTAAAAGATCATGTTGTTTATTTTCATGCGGGTGATGAAACCATGCAATTCGCTTGGCGTATTCCTGATACATTTGCAGGATATTTAGCGGGAAAAATGGCAGGACTTGTGAGTAATCCTCAACTAATTGACGGTCTTGAACAGCGATTAAATGATCCTGATCTTACGCCAGAAGCACAGATATTATTTACCGCTATGGTCAAAACAGCTAGAAGAATAAGAACAAACTCAAATCCTCCAAGCCGCTAAGTTTCAAGATTTTACAAACTACGATATAATAATAGAGCGATGAATTCATTGCTCATTTTAATTGGTAAAACTGTTTCTCTTATTAGTAAATCTCTTAACAAAGGTCATGGTTCTACATGGCCCGGGCATATTGCGCTGAGTCTCAACAAGAACTTTATAAAAGATGTTCTTGCGAAAAATCCTAATCTAAAAATTATTCTTATTGCTGGCACAAACGGCAAAACCACCACTTCCAAACTAATCAGAACAATTCTCGAACACGCCAAAATCCGCGTAGTCCACAACGAAAGCGGTGCGAATTTATTAAATGGCATTGCCTCTGTTTTTATAAACTTCGCTACTATTAGCACCTATTTAAACTATAACTATGCTGTCTTTGAGGTGGATGAAAATAGCCTTCCGCTTGTTCTTAATGAACTTATTCCACATTATGTAATACTTCTTAACTTATTTCGAGATCAATTGGATAGATATGGTGAGGTAAATACCGTTGCATCCAAATGGCAGAAAGCAATAGAACAATTGGGTCACAAAACAATTGTAATTCTCAATGCCGACGACCCACAGATTGCCTGGCTCGGTTTGTCATTGCGAGCGAAGCGTGGCAATCTATTACAAGAAGAGATTGCTTCGTCATACTTCGACAAGCTCAGTATTCCTCGCAATGACAGCACAAGAAGTAATTTGTTGTACTTTGGTCTGAATGAAAAAACAAAATCAAAAATTCCTCAACATGCTTCTGACTCAACCTATTGTCCAAACTGCAATACAAAACTTTCCTATAAATCAATTTCCTTCTCACACCTTGGCAACTGGCACTGTCCAAACTGTAAAGACAAACGTCCCAAACTTTCTATCTCCTCTGTTACAACCTACCCTCTTCCAGGAATGTATAACCGCTACAATACCCTTGCGGCTGTTCTACTTTGTAGAAGTCTAAACATAGAGCTTAAAGTAATAGATTCTGCCCTGCAGGATTTTGAGCCTGCATTTGGAAGACAAGAAATTATAAATGTTAATAGTAAAAAAGTTCAGCTATTCTTATCAAAAAACCCAACCAGCTTTAATCAGTCACTGCAAACCATTTATGAACTCAATGCAAAAAACATTCTTATGGTTCTCAATGATAAAATCCCAGACGGAAGAGATGTTTCTTGGATTTGGGATGTAGACTTTGAGGAATATTTAGACCCACAGACCAATATTGCAATCAGTGGGGATCGCTGTTTTGATATGGGCGTAAGAATTAAGTATTCAATGGAAATTAAAAATTGCTCACCTCGCGAAGCGGGTAAATTGAAAATTGAGGAAGATTTAAAGAAAGCAATAAACATGGCTCTTTACGAAACTCCAAGAACAGAGATTTTATATATTTTACCAACTTATTCTGCCATGCTTGAAGTACGAAAAATCCTAACAGGAAAAAAGATACTGTAACTTACAATGTCATTCCGGGCTTGACCCGGAATCCATATGGATGCTGAATCAAGTTCGGCATGACGTGAAAAGTGCTTAGGATGATATAACGTATGACATTATGAACTTAACCATCGGTTGGTTATATCCGGATTTAATGAGTACCTACGGCGATAGGGGTAATATTATTGTGTTTGAGAAAAGATGCCAGTGGAGAAAAATAGATATTGAAGTAAAAAAACTAGACGTTGGTTTTTCTATGTACGAACTTGAGAGATGCGACTTACTCTTTATGGGAGGCGCTCAAGACAGACAACAAACAATTATAGCAAAAGACCTTAAAGATAAGACACATGTTTTTAAAGATATTATCAATCGCAATATGCCGGGGCTGTATATTTGCGGTGCATACCAGTTTTTGGGCAATTATTATAAAGAAGCTGACGGAGCAATAATTCCGGGGCTTGAAATTTTAGATTTGTACACCGAAAACCCCGGCCCCAACCACCCCAGACTTATTGGGAATATTTTGATTGAACTTGATCCCGTCATTCTGGGGACTCAAAACGCAGCGCAGAGGACTCCAGAATCTGATTCTAGACAAGTCAGAATGACGACCCTCGTTGGCTTTGAAAACCACGGAGGACGAACCTATCTTGGATTAGGGGTTAAACCCCTAGGTAAAGTAAAGGTTGGTTTTGGAAATAATGGAAAAGACGGTACAGAAGGAGCTGTGTATAAAAATAGCTTTGGAACTTATTTACACGGCCCAATTCTTCCCAAAAACCCTCATTTTGCAGACATGCTTATTAAAATAGCTTTAGAAAGAAAATACAAAAAACCTATCGACCTCTCCCCTCTTGAAGATGCACTAGAACTAAATGCTCATGAAACAGTTGTAAAAAAGCTTAGAATCCATATATAATAGATCGATGAAAATTAATGTATCTCATGTGGCGAAGTTGGCAAATTTACCTCTCACCGACGAAGAAAAAAAGAAGTTCGAAAACCAGCTTTCTTCAGTTCTTAAATATGTTGAAAAATTAAGAAAAGTAGATACTTCAAAAGTTGAGGAAACTTCTCAGGTCACAGGTCTTGAAAATGTTTTAAGAGAAGACCAAGCAGCTCCCTCTTTATCTCAAGGCGATGCTTTAAAAAACGCCAAATCAAAACACAACGGATTATTTAATGTCCCAGCAATATTAGACGAATGAAAACCCTAGATGCTAGGGATAATACACCTGGGAGGTGTCCTAGATAGGACACCTAGGAAAAATGTTATGAAATTAAACGAACTGACAATTACTCAAGCAAGAGAAGGGTTACAACAAAAAAAATTTTCTTCGGTCGAACTTACGAAAGCGTGTTTGGATAGAATTAAACAGGTTGACGGAAAAATAAATGCATTTGTTACGGTTACCGAAGAAGAAGCGCTTGAACATGCAAAACATGCAGATAAACTTCTTAACAATATAACAATAGAACAATATAACAATTATCCTTTACTTGGTATCCCTATCGGTCTAAAAGATATGTATATGACAAAAGGAATCCGAACAACAGCAGCTTCAAAAGTTCTTGAAAATTACATCCCACAATATGATGCAACAGTGGTCACAAAGTTAAAAAATGCGGGAGCAATTATTATCGGTAAAACCAATTGTGACGCATGGGCACATGGCAGTAGTGGAGAAAATTCGGATTTTGGCCCAACAAAAAATCCCTGGAATATAGAATATGTCCCAGGAGGATCTAGCAGCGGATCAGCAGCTGCGATTGCGGCAGACATGTGTATTGCATCCACAGGAACTGACACAGGAGGATCAATTCGCCTCCCAGCAAATTTTTGCAATGTCGTTGGCCTTAAACCAACCTATGGCAGAGTAAGCCGTTACGGAATTATTGCTATGGCCTCATCCCTAGATTCTATCGGCCATTTTACTAAAACAGTAGAAGACTGCGCTCTTATTCTCAATATTACGGCAGGAAACGACTCCTGTGATGCAACCACTCCAAAAAAAAACAAACCAGACTATACAGAAAGCCTAAAAAAATCAGTGAATGGGTTAAAAATTGGAATTCCAAAAGAGTATTTTGAAATAGGCTTGGACAAAGAAATAAAAGAAAAAACGCTAAAAGCAGCACAGATTCTAGAGAGTCTCGGCGCTAAAACAGTTGAGGCGTCACTTCCTCATACAGAATATGCTCTTGCCTGCTATTACATTATTGTGCCTTCGGAAATATCTTCAAACCTCGCAAGGTATGATGGGATTCGGTATGGCATGGAAAGAACAAACTTTGGAGATGAAGCAAAACGAAGAATTATGCTGGGAACCTACACCCTTTCTGCAGGATATTATGACGCGTACTACAAAAAAGCAATGCAGATACGAACTCTTCTTAAACAGGATTTTGATCGAGCATTTGAGAAAGTGGATGTAATTATTTCCCCAGTTTCTCCAACACCCCCATGGAAACTAGGAGAAAAAGTTAACGATCCGCTTAAAATGTACCTATCGGATATTTATACAATAACAATAAATCTTGTAGGAATTCCAGGTCTTTGTGTTCCAATAGGATTTACCAAAAATGAGCTTCCACTAGGAATGCAAATACTCGGTCCGCATTTTTCCGAAGAAACACTATTCCAAATTGGTAATGCATTCGAAGAAGTAACAAAAAACGAAGGGTGGAGAAAAAAGAAACCAGTACTATAGACACTATAATAATACGTATTATTATAGTGAATAAAAAGAAATATTGTGCAAAATTATAAATATCAACCAGTTATAGGTTTAGAAGTTCATGTTGAGCTTAAAACAAAATCAAAAATGTTCTGCAGATGCTCTGCAGAACATTTTGGTCAAGAACCAAACACGCACACATGTCCAGTCTGCTTAGGTCTTCCAGGCGCTTTACCTGTACCGAATAAAACCGCAATTGAGTGGTGTGTGATGATTGGGTTAGCACTAAGCTGTGAGATACCGCTTTTTTCTAAGTTTGATCGAAAAAATTATTTTTATCCTGATCTTGCCAAAGGCTACCAAATTTCCCAATACGACCAACCATTCGCGATCAATGGAAAAGTTGTCATTGCGAGGAACGAAGCGACGAAGCAATCCCTTAAAAAAGAGATTGCCACGACTCCTTCTGTGTCTCGCAATGACGCTAAGGTAATCAGGATTCGAAGGGTTCATATGGAAGAAGACACAGCCAAATTGATGCATCAATTTGGAACTCAAAACTCAAATATCAAAACTCAAAATGAGGAAAAATATTCCTTAATAGATTTTAATCGCTCTGGTGTTCCATTGGTTGAAATAGTAACAGAACCTGATTTTTCATCAGCAGATGAGGTTACAGAATATCTAAAAAAACTCCAGCAGATAGTTCGCTACTTAGACGTCTCCAACGCAGACATGGAAAAAGGCGACATGCGCCTCGAGCCGAATATTTCTTTAAAAAAAGTGTCATTGCGAGGAATGGTGAGCGAAGTCGAACCAGACAGAGCAATCTCTAGAGATCGCCACGCTAACGCTCGCGATGACAATAAAGAACTCCCAAAGTATAAAGTTGAAGTGAAGAATATCAATTCTTTTCGATTCGTAGATAAAGCAATACGGTTTGAACTGAAACGACAAGCAGAACTACTAGACAAAAGAGAAACCCCTGCTCAGGAAACCAGAGGTTGGGATGAGAAAAAAGGGGCAACTGTTTCTCAAAGAAGTAAAGAAGAAGCGCACGATTATCGCTATTTTCCCGAACCGGATATACCACCAGTCCGTTGGACGGAATCTCAAATCTCAAATCTCAAATCTCAAATGTGCGAATTACCTGATACGAAGTTCAATCGGTTTCAAAAGGAATATAAACTAAACGAATACGATGCGGAGATACTTACCAGAGAACAAGAATTGGCAGATTATTTTGAAGAAGCTGTAAAAGTCGGAAAAGAACACAATATTACTTCAAAATCTATCGCAAATACTATTATTAATAGAAAAATAAACACCGAACAAGTTTTGCCTGCAGAATTAATAAAAAACATTATCCAAATATCCCAAACTTTCCAAATAAACCCAGATGAACTAGAAAAAATAGTTGAGCAAGTTCTTTCAGAAAACCAAAAGGCAGTCGACGACTACAAAAAAGGGGAAACTCAGATCATGGGATTTTTAATAGGAAGAATAAAACAGCATTTTCCTTCAAGCGATACGAATCAAATAAAAAAAGCTCTTGAAACATCCATACTAAATACTTAATACTGTATACTTATAATACTTGTATGATAGATTTTGTACACCTGCATAACCACAGCGAATATTCATTGCTAGACGGCTTATCTAAAATAAACGATATGATAGACCGCGTAAGCAATCTTGGTATGAAAGCTGTGGCTATAACAGATCACGGTAATCTTTATGGAACAGTTACATTTTATAAAGCATGTCTGGAAAAAGGAATAAAACCGATTATTGGCTGTGAAATCTACATGGCAAAACGAACAAGACACGATAAAGAAGCAGGCATTGATAATGACTACAACCATCTAATCCTTCTTGCAAAAAATAATGCCGGCTATAAAAACCTCATGAAGATTATCTCTATTTCTCACCTGGAAGGTTTTTACTACAAACCCAGGGCAGACATTGAGCTTTTGGAAAAATATCACGAGGGCATCATCTGTCTTTCTGCGTGTGTAAATGGATACATTTCTGATCCGTTATTGAATGATCAAGAAGAGGAAGCAGTAAAACGGATGAAGAAATTATCCGGTATTTTCGGCCCAGAACGATTTTACTTAGAAATTCAAAAACATATCAATGTCCCTCCGCAAGAAAGACTAAATCCAAAATTAATTGAACTTTCCAGAAAACACGGAATTCCCCTTGTTGCAACCAACGACAATCATTATACAAAAAAAGAAGACGCCGAGGCTCAAGAAATATTACTGTGTATCCAAACACAAACCACAATCGAAACCAAAGATAGAAAACTTTCTATGATAGATTCTCCTGACTTTTATATAAAATCTCCCGAAGAAATGATTTCCCTTTTTGCCGAGGTACCAGAAGCTGTTTTAAACACTGCAAAAATTGCAGACATGTGTAACGTAGAAATTCAACTTGGAAAATGGATTATGCCTGTTTTTGCAGTCCCAGGTAATTTGAATGAAATTGAATATTTTAAACAACAAATTGAGGAGGGTTTGCAATTTAGATACAATGAAATTACTCAAGAAATACGAAATAGAGTAGACTACGAATTATCAATAATTTTAAAAAAAGGATATCAAACATATATTTTAATTGTTGCTGATTTTGTAAATTGGGCAAAAAATCATGGCATTACTGTGGGTCCAGGCAGAGGAAGTAATGCGGGATCAATCATTTCTTACGCACTAAAAATATCTGACATAGATCCTTTATTTTTTAAGCTTCCTTTTGAGCGCTTCTTAAATCCTATGCGTCCCTCTCCCCCTGATATTGATCTTGATTTTGCCGATGACAGGCGTGATGAAGTAATTGAATATGTTACACAAAAGTATGGAAGTGATAAGGTAGCACAAATTATAACCTTTGGTACCATGGAGGCCAGGGGTGCGGTCAGAGATGCTGGGAGAGCCCTAGGGATGCCCTATTCAGGACCGGACAGAATTTCTAAAATGATTCCACCCGGATGGCAGGGACATGCCATGACAATAGATAAGGCTTTAGAGCAAAGCCCTGATCTAAAAAAAGCGTACATTACTGAATCTGACACAAGACGCCTTCTTGACGTGGCAAAAAAACTTGAAGGCGTGGCAAGACACGCCTCGGTACACGCTGCAGGAGTAGTGATTGCAGATAAAGATCTAACCGAATACACTCCGCTTCAAAAAGAAACAAACGGAGACAAAATTGTCACCCAATATGATATGTACACTGTCGGAGAAGATGGTGTAGGACTGTTAAAAATTGACTTTTTGGGTCTGAGAAATTTAACCATCATCCAGGAAGCGCTGCAGTTTATAGAAAAAAATCAAGGAAAAAAAATCGATTTTTCAGAAATTGCTTTTGATGATACAAAAACATATCAACTATTAGCCTCCGGTGAAACAACAGGAATATTCCAGCTTGAATCTGCTGGCATGAGACGATATATAAAAGAATTAAAACCAACGACAATTTTTGACCTCCAGGCTATGGTTGCTTTATACAGACCTGGGCCAATGGCAAATATTCCGGAATTTGTAAAAAGAAAACGCAATTCAAAGCTTATTTCTTACCCAGCTCCAAAGTTGGAAGAAGTTCTCAAAGAGTCTTATGGGATTATTACCTACCAAGACGATTTACTTTTAACCGCAATTCAAGTCGCTGGATACTCATGGCTTGAGGCAGATAAACTAAGAAAAGCCGTAGGCAAAAAAATTCCTTCTGAAATGAAGAAGCAACATGATAAATTCATTAATGGTTGCGTTATGAATGGTTTAAAAAAGCAGAATGCGGAAAACTTATGGATACTTTTTGAGCCATTTGCAGGATATGGATTCGGAAAAGCCCACGCAGCGTGTTATGCAACGATTGCCTTTAGAACTGCGTATTTAAAAGCTCACTATCCGGTTGAATTTATGACAGCCCTTTTAACCGCTGAATCAAGAGGTACAACAGGACCAGCAAAAAACGAAAAAATAGCCCAGGCCGTAGCAGAATGTAAAAGACTTTCTATTCCAGTGCTTGCTCCTGATATTAATAAATCAACTTCTGAATTCGTAATTGAAAATAAAACCTCAATTAGGTTTGGTCTGTCTGCTATTAAGAACGTAGGCCAAGCTGCCATAGAAATAATACTTTCAAGTCGAAGTAATGGTCCATTTATTAGCTTGGAAGATTTTTGTGCCCGAGTCGACATATCTAAGGTAAATAAGAAAACTCTTGAAAGCCTTATTAAAGCAGGAGCAATGGATGTATTCGGTAACCGGGCAAATCTCTTAATTGCTCTTCCTGGAATTTTGGAACAATCACACAGGCTTAGAAAACAAGCAACGGGCGGCCAGGAATCGTTATTTGGAAATGATGATTTGCCAAAAGAAGCTTTCCCACATGTTACCTCTATTGAAGATTTTTCCGAACCAGAAAAACTAGCCTTCGAAAAAGAATTTTTAGGTATTTATCTTTCTTCTCATCCCCAAATGGAAACATTATCAACGATTCGCACTATGATCACTCATGAACTAGAAGTTTTGTTGGAGGAAAAAGAGGGCACACAAATTAAAACTGGAGGAATAATTGAATCAAGCAGAAAAATCTTTACGAAAAAAAATAACTCAGAAATGGCATTTTTGGTACTGGCCGACGAAAAAGGACTATTTGTCGAATGCATTGTGTTTCCAAAAGTATACGAAGAGTACAAGAGCTTTTTAATAAAAAATACGGTAATTATGATTGATGGAAAAGTAGACACAAAAAACGACAGACCCATGATAATCGTTGAAAAAGTATACATAACCAAACAAAAACCCCAATATTCTTAAAATTGCCTCTTTATTCCCTCATAAAAATATGGTATCGTATAGACTTAATAGTCTATAGACTTTATTCGTATATATGGCTTCATTTGCACCTGAAATACTGGCAACTGTTGGCACGTTTCCAATTACCAATACTGTTGTGCATACGTTAGTTGTTGACTCTCTTCTTATAAGCATTTCCCTGTACGTATCAAGAACTATAAAAACAATTCCCTCTTTTTTCCAAAATACCGTCGAGTCAATTCTTGAGTCTGTGTTAAATCTCACAGATTCTATAGCTCATTCTGCTGCGCAATATATTTTTCCCTATGTCATGAGTTTCTTTCTGTTTATTCTTACTGCAAATCTCACCAGCCTGCTCCCTGGATTTGGAACAATAGGGTTTTACGAAGACGTTGAAGGAAAAAAAGAACTCATTCCGATATTAAGAGGTGCAACGAGCGATATTAATGTTACGTTTGCATTAGCGCTGGTATCAGTACTGGCAACCCATATGCTTTCTATAAAACTCACAGGAATAAAAGATTATGTATCGAGATTTTTCTCTCTTAATCCGATTAATTTATTTGTGGGAATGTTAGAACTTGTTTCGGAAATAACTAAAGTCTTATCGTTGTCATTTCGGTTATTTGGAAACATTTTCGCCGGAGAATTTACGCTTGCTACCGTGTCAAAATTATTTGCATTTTTGTTCCCTCTTCCCTTTTTACTGCTTGAAACCATTGTCGGATTAGTTCAATCTCTCGTTTTTGCGATATTAACATTAGTATTTATGGCAATTTTGACAACACCGCATCACCCCCAACACGAGGAGGTGATACATACATGAGTATTACTATTACAGGCGGATTAATTATGGCAATCGGTGGCATCATTCCTGCTTTTACAATTGGTCTTATCGGGGCAAAAGCAATGGAAGCTATCGGAAGAAATCCAGAAGCAGCAGGAAGAATTTTACCGCCAATGCTTTTAGGAATGGCATTTGCAGAAGCTATTGCAATTTATTCATTAATCTTAGCGTTTACTAAATAACACGAAAGACCACAAATAAAAACATTAAACACCACAAAAGTTAGTGGTTACGTTTTATGGAGTTTTTAAAAAACTTTGGATTTGATCCAATATTACTTTTGGCACAGGTTGTTAATTTTTTAATAGTACTGTGGGTATTAAAACGGTTTTTATACAAACCCGTGCTTACCATGCTTACGAAAAGACACCTTGCGATCGAAGAAGGTCTAAAAAATGCAGCCGAAGCAGAAAAACGTCTTAATGATGCGCTAAATCATCAAAAAAAAATTCTTAAAGAAGCGCAGACGGAAGCAAAAAAAATAATTGAAGATGCAAAAAGCCATTCAGCTGAACTTATTAAAAATGCAGAAGAGGGAGCTACAATAGCTGCAGAAAAATTATTACAAGAAGCAAGAAATCAAATCGATGTACAAACCCAAAAAGCAGAAGAAAGACTCATGAGCAATATTTCAGATTTGGCAATAGGATTCTTGCAGAAAGCGTCTGAGCATTTATTCGAGCAAAAGGACCAAGAAAAAATTATGAGTAAAGCGATTAAACAATTACAATATGACAAAAAAAGAAATTAAAAAACTTGCCTTGGCGAGTTACAAAGGGAAGAATTTGGATAAAAAAACCGTAAGCAGAATCGTACCCTTGCTTTCGCGAAAAGATATAAAAACATATATTAACATGATAAAATTACTGGAAAAGAAAAAAACTATTATAATATCTGTACCCTGCAAAAACATCAAAGCAACAAAACAATTTCAAAAACTGTATCCAGACAAAAAAATAGTGTATGAATTCGATCCTGCTCTGATTGCCGGAATTAAAATCACTGATAATGATATATTATATGAACTAAATCTTAAACACACATTAGACAACATTAAACAATACGCAAGTGAACAAGTATTATGATTGAAAGTAACACAATTATCGAACAACTGGAAAAACGGTTAAAAACATTTCGAGATAGTCCCAAACTACAAAATGTCGGCACAGTCCAAACCAACACTGACGGAGTTATTGCCGCCTCAGGTCTTTCCCAAGTCAAAATGGGTGAGCTAGTCGAATTTGATAATGGCAGTATAGGTGTAGCTTTACATCTGGACGAAGACAGTGTTTCGATAATTCTACTCGGCAAAGGTGAAGACCTCAAGGAAGGAAATAAGGTAAAAACGACGGGAAAATTACTTTCCATTCCTGTTTCAGAAAGTTTCTTAGGCCGGGTAATAAACCCGCTGGGTGAACCCTTAGACGGAGGAGTAAAACTTTCTAAAGGAAAGGCCATGCCGCTTGAAAGAGTTGCAGCCGGAGTTGTAGAAAGAACTCCAGTTGACACTCCTTTAAAAACAGGAATCAAGGCAATTGACGCAATGATTCCCATCGGACGAGGTCAAAGAGAGCTTATTATCGGAGACCGGGGCCTTGGCAAAACCGCAATCGCTATTGACACAATTATTAATCAACGAAACCAAGAAGGCAAAAAACAAATAATTTGTATTTACGTTGCCATCGGTCAAAAACAAAGTACTATTGCCCAAATTATAGCCAGGCTTAAAGAAGAAAAAGCTTTTGACTATACAGTTGTGGTAGTAGCTGCTGCATCTGAAAAGGCATCCTTGCAATATGTAGCACCCTACGCGGGATCTGCAATCGCAGAATATTTTATGGAAAAAGGAGAAGACGTGTTGGTTGTGTATGATGATTTAAGTAAGCACGCATGGGCATACAGACAATTATCGCTTGTTTTAAGAAGACCTGCGGGAAGAGAAGCATATCCGGGTGATATTTTTTACCTGCACAGCAGATTGCTTGAGCGGGCGGTAAAATTAAATAAAGAAAACGGCGGTGGCTCAATTACTGCCTTACCCATTATCGAAACTCAAGCAGGGGACATCTCGGCATATATTCCAACCAATGTTATTTCTATTACCGACGGACAAATTTTTTTAGAAGCAGGATTATTTAACAGCGGCATTAAACCCGCAATCAACGCGGGAAACTCGGTTTCCAGGGTAGGAGGTGCTGCTCAATCTGCCACCATGAAGTCCATTGCCGGAAAAATGAGACTGGAACTTGCTCAATTTAGAGAACTTGCTGCGTTTGCGCAATTCGGAAGCGAGCTTGACCCGGCAACTGTTGCTCAACTAGAAAGAGGAAAACGAACAACCGAAATTTTAAAACAACCCCAATATAAACCTCTTCCCGAATCATTGGAAATAATGAGTATATGGGCTGTAACAAACGGCCTAATGGATGATATCCCGGTTGAGACAATTCAAAGATTTGAAGAAGAACTCCATGAATATTTACTGTCTTCTCAAAAACAACTCTTAACAACGCTTTCAAGCGGAGAAAAACCAAATGAAACAACGCTTAGACACATGAGAAAAGCAGTAGAAGATTTTAAGAAAGGATTTAACGCGTAATATGGCAAGCATGATTCAATTAAAACGAAGAATTAAAACAGCCCAAAATGTTTCGAAAACAACAAAAGCCATGCAACTCATTGCCACGTCAAAATTAAAACGAGCCCAAGAAGCAGCTCTTTCATCTCGGCCATATGTAGAAAAGTTAGAATCTTGGAGTAAACGTCTATCTGCGCTAAAACAAGAAGATTTTACACACCCTTATATCGAACAAGCTGTTGACTCTAAAAAAACGTTGCTTATTGTCTTGTCTCCGGACAAAGGACTCTGCGGGGGCTTAATCACTAATGTACTCAGAGAGTATATGTCTTTTAGTAGCGACTCAAATATTATCACAACAACAGTAGGTAAAAAGATCGAAATTATGGCTTTGCGATCTAAAAATCAACTTATTGCTTCGTTTCCATTTGGCACAACACTGCCTCGATTTGGCATGATTTTTCCTATTCTTAAAATAATCGATGAGTACTATCTGTCAAAAAAGGTTGACACTGTCAAAATTTTATACAGCAGATTTGCCAGTTTCTTTTCCCAAATTCCTACTGTTACAACGATTTTACCTCTTACACTCCCTGACGAAACAAAAGATCAACAAATTACGATCTCCGAACTATTTGAACCAAGTATCGAAGTGCTTCTTCCTCAACTTCTTAAACATTATATAGAAATGTCTTTGTATCACTTTCTTTTAGAGAATTATGTATCCGAACAGACAGCAAGAATGCTTGCAATGCAAAATGCAACTGATAATGCACATGATATAATTACCCAGTTAACGCTTGAATACAATAAAGCCAGACAAGAAAAAATCACCAACGAGATACTAGACATAAGTAGCAACTCAGCGTTTGTATATGAGTAAAAATAATTCATATGGAACCATTATTAGAATTGCAGGACCTGTTGTTGACGTATATTTCGAAAAAGACTTGCCTGACATATACGAAGCTTTGGAGGTAAACTCAAATGGAAAAAGACTGGTGTTGGAAGTCACGTTTTCCACAGGCAATAATGAAGTCAGGACGCTTGCGCTTGGATCTACAGATGATCTGTCACGAGGAATCCCTGTAAAAAGAACAAACGCTCCCATTTCTGTACCGGTCGGCACAAAAACCTTGGGGAGAATCTTTAATGTACTTGGCCAAACAATTGATGGAAAAAGTTTTGATCCAAAAGGAGTAGATTTTTGGCCAATTCATTCCTTGCCTCCTCCACTTATTGATCAAGAAACAAAACCTCAAATTCTAGAAACAGGAATTAAGGTTATTGACCTTATTGCTCCATTTACCAAAGGAGGCAAAACCGCAATTTTTGGCGGAGCGGGTGTGGGAAAAACAGTTATTGTTAAAGAGCTTATTAGAAATATTGCCACGGAGCATAAAGGACACTCGGTATTTGCAGGGGTTGGAGAAAGAACCAGAGAAGGTACAGATCTTTGGCTTGAAATGAAAGAGGCTAATGTTTTGGATAAAACTGTTATGGTATTTGGCCAAATGAATGAACCTCCTTCCAATAGACTAAGAGTTGCTCTAACAGCCTTAACCATGGCAGAGTATTTTAGAGACGAGAAAAAAGAAGATGTTTTGCTCTTTATCGATAATGTATTTCGGTTTACCCAGGCAGGAACAGAGGTATCAACACTTTTAGGCAGAATGCCTTCCGCGGTTGGATACCAGCCAACCTTGGCAAATGAAGTCGGCACGCTTCAGGAAAGAATCACTTCAACCAAACACGGATCAATTACTTCTGTCCAGGCTGTCTACGTCCCAGCTGATGATTATACAGACCCGGCACCCGTCACCATTTTTGCTCACATGGATGCAACAATAACGCTTGAGCGCTCAATTGCCGAGCAAGGTATTTACCCGGCTGTTGATCCCCTAGCGTCATCCTCTCGAATTTTAGACCCGAATGTTGTTGGAAAAGACCACTACGACGTTACCAGAGGTGTACAAAAAGTTCTTCAACGGTATAAAGACTTACAGGATATTATAGCCATATTAGGCATTGACGAACTTTCCGATGAAGATAAACAAACTGTAACCAGAGCCAGAAAAATTCAAAGGTTTTTATCTCAACCTATGTTTGTGGCAGAAGTCTTTACCGGACAACCCGGTAAATATGTAAAAATAGAAGATACAGTTGCTGGCTTTAGAGAGATTTTGGACGGAAAACATGACGATATTGCGGAGCAGGCATTTTACATGGCGGGAACAATTGCCGAAGTAGTTGAAAGATCGGGAAAAACAAAAGAAACAAATGCAAAGAAAAAATGACCATAAAGTTGCAAGTCATAACTCCTGAAAAAATTATATACGACGATAACGTCGACAAAATCATTGTCCCTACCCCTAATGGCCAAATTGCTATTTTACCTCGTCACATAACTCTTTTATCCCAGGTTTCAGATGGAGAAATAATTGTTAAAAAAGCAACAACAGATCACCATATCGCAGTAACGGGAGGTTTTTTGGAGGTTAGAAAAAACCAAGCTACAATTTTAGCAGATTATGCTATAGAAAGTGATGCTATTCAAGTTGCAAAAGCCCAAGAGGCAAAAGAGCGGGCAGAAAAATTACTTTCCGAAAAACTTTCGGAAGAGGATTTTGCGGAAATTCAATCTCAACTTCGAAGATCTCTCCTGGAGCTTAAAGTTGCAGAGATGAAAAAAAGAAGAAAAACTATATGATTGACATTAGTACCACCATTGCCGGAATAAAACTAGATTCTTGTATATTTAATGCCTCTGGTCCTAACGATGAAACACTTCCACAACTAGAAATTATCGGAAAATCAAAATCACCGGCAATTACCATGAAATCATGCACAATCGCCTTTAGAGAAGGCAATCCTGGCCCAAGATATGCTGATTTGCCTGCTAACTCTTCAATTAATTCAATGGGATTACCAAATCTTGGATACAAAGAATACATCAAGTTTACTAAAATTTTAAAAAAGAAATACGAAAAACCTGTTGTCGCAAGTATTTGCGGTATGACGTTAGAAGATAATGTTGAAATGTTTAAAGCTTTTAATAATTCAGACGTAGATATTATTGAATTTAATCCAGGATCGCCAAATACCATTGGCAAACCAATTGTAGGATATAACCCCATTGAAATGGATAGACTACTTGCTGCGGTTTCTAAAATTTGTAAAAAACCCTGGGGAGTAAAACTCCCTCCGTATTTTGATTTTGTACATTACGAACAGATTGCCAAAGTTTTAAAACAATATCCAGTTAAATTTGTTACATCTATTAATTCAGTAGGTAATGGTTTGGTTATTGACCCGGAAAAAGAAGCGCCGGCCATAAAACCCAAAGGAGGATTTGGAGGCATTGGGGGAAGACTCATTAAAAATATTGCTTTGGCTAATGTGAGAAAATTTTACTTGCTTTTTGAAGATAAAATTCAAGTAATTGGCGTTGGTGGAGCTGCAACAGGTATTGATGTTTTTGAGTTTATTTTAGCCGGAGCATCTGCTGTTCAAATAGCTACTACATTTATGCAAGAAGGTACTCCTGCATTTCCGCGTCTTCAAAAAGAACTCAAGGATTATATGAAAAAAAAGGGCTACAAAACAATTGAAGATTTTCGAGGAAAGCTAAGGGTCGAATGAAAAATAAAAACTTTAATTCTAAGCACTTTAATGATATATATCATTAAAGTATATAATGAACTTTCAACAAAAATTACAAGAAATAGTTAAGAAGAATAATTCTCTCCTCTGTGTAGGTCTTGATCCGGATCTTTCTAAGCTTCCCCCTCATATTTTAAAATTAGATGAACCTTTATTTGAGTTTAATAAAGCAATTATTGACGAGACAAAGGATTTAGTTTGTGCATTCAAGGCCAATAGCGCATTCTACGAAGCAGAAGGTGTAAGGGGAATCGAGCAGCTCAAAAAAACTATTCAATATGTTCAAAAACAATATCCGGAAATTCCGGTAATTCTTGATGCAAAACGGGCAGACATTGGAAATACTTCAGAGCAGTACGCAAAATATGCATTTTATTTTTTAGGTGTCGATGCAATAACAGTAAATCCATATCTTGGATTCGATTCAATCGAGCCTTTTTTAAAAAGAAAAGATAAGGGCATAATAATTCTCTGCAAAACTTCCAACCCAGGATCTTCCGATTTTCAAGACATACACCTGGGAGGTGTATCAGGTAGGATACCTAGAGAAATATCTTCTCCTGAACCTCTTTATATGTTTGTTGCAAAAAAAAATATTGAGTGGAACACTATCTATGGTAATTGTCTTATGGTTGTTGGCGCAACATATCCGGAGGAACTAAAAAAAATTCGTGAACTTACACCTGATATGACATTTCTTGTTCCAGGCATTGGATCACAAGGAGGAAATCTTGAACAAACGCTCAAGTTTGGATTAACAGAAGAAAAATCAGGGTTGATAATAAATGTGGGTCGTGCAATAATCTATGCATCAAATGGAAATGATTTTAGCCAAAAAGCAAAAGAAGAAGCAATAAAACTAAGAGACCTAATTAACCAATTTAGAAATTAGATGGAAGTAGTAGAGATATTAAAAACACTTGGCGCAATAATTACAGATGATCATTTTGTGTATACATCAGGAAAACATGGAAGTGTATATATTAGAAAAGATCTGCTGTATCCGCATACGCAAGAGGTGTCGAAAGTTGGAGAACTGTTTGCCCGAAAGTTTAAAGATAAAAATATAGAAGTTGTTGTGGGTCCCGCTTTAGGAGGGACTATTCTTTCTCAATGGACCGCGTATCATTTATCAAAGCTATCAAGCAAAGATGTGTTAAGTTTATTTACGGAAAAAGTTTCTGATCCCAATCAATTATTTAATAAAAATCAAGAATTTAAAAGAGGATATGACCAGTTAGTTAAGGGAAAAAATGTTTTGATTGTCGAAGACTTAACAACAACAGGTGGATCCATAAAACGTGTTGGAAAAGCAGTAGAATATGCTGAAGGTAACATTGTTTCGCTATGTGTCATGATCAATAGGGATCCAAAAAGGGTAAACGCTGAATCAATTGGATTCCCTTTTACCCAACTCGGGATGCTTAAAGCGGAAGCATTTGATGAAGAAGATTGCCTCTATTGCAAAGAAAAAAAACCAATAAATACAACAGTCGGTCATGGAAAAGAATTCCTCTCAAGTAAAAAATAATCTTGTCCTGAGCAAGTCGAAGGATTGCCTTAATGTATTAAATTTCATAGAATATCCTTATTGCCGATGTGGCTCAGTGGTAGAGCAAGTGTTTCGTAAACACTAGGTCGTGAGTTCGATTCTCACCATCGGCTCCCGAAATTATGAAAACACGCTCAAGACTTTCCAGAAGAACCGAACAACGCACTAGGAAAAATATTATTTTTACCTCAGTAGCAACAATGGTTCTAATTTTTATTATTTTAAAATACGGACTTCCCTTCTTAGTCCAAACCAGCCTTCTTGTTGCCGGAATAAAAAACAAACCGGAAACTTCTTCAAGCAATTCATCAATATCTTTCGTTTCTCCTCCAGTTTTAGATCCCCTGCCATCTGCTACAAATAGTGCTCAAATTCAAGTCTTGGGTAATGCATTAAATGCAGAGTCAGTAAATCTTTATGTAAATGGTGATTTGGTTGATAAACAAAAAGTTAAAGAAGACAATACGTTTCGATTTGAAGATGTACAAATTAAAAAAGGAGATAATTCTATTGGCGTAAAATCAAAAACCAAAGAAGGAAAAGAAAGTGATTTTGCAAATCTCTCAATTAATTATAAAGATTCTCAACCGACACTTTCTATAGATACACCTTCAGATAATCAAACATTTTCTAAAGACCAAAACTCAGTTCAAGTTACCGGAAAAACAGATATAGGAGTAAAAGTAACAGTCAATGATTATTGGGCAATTGTTGAAGAAAACGGTAAATTTTCTTATACATTAGCACTAAAAGACGGAGAAAATAAGATTAAAATTACAGCAACAGATGACGCAGGCAATAAAACCGAATTACAAAGAACTGTAAAATTCAACCCATAATTCCAATCAAAATCCACATCCAGAGCATAAGGGGCGGAAAAAACAGACTATTCACAAACAAACTGTCAATAAAAATAGCTATAATTGAACATAAAACTAGAATCGATTCAACACTGTGTGTTTTTTTGAATAAATTGAGAAATTTCTTAATAATTATATTCCAAAGGTTTAAATAAGCGATCAAACCGATAACACCTATCGTAGCAAACACAAATAAAAAACTATTATCTGTTCCGGCATCTGCATGACTTACCAAAGCTCCTATTCCTTTTCTAAAACCGTATTTAATTTGTACATATCTGTATGTATTAAATCCCACTCCTAAAATTGGGTAATCTTTAATAATCGTCAAAGCATTATTCATCGATTCTATACGAGCCATGCCTGAAGCAGTTCGGAATATATTAATATTTTCGATATAAAAGAATGGAGATAAAGCAACAAAAATAAAAACAACTAGAACAAAAGACAACAATAGTAACTTTTTTTTACGAATTAAAACAAAAAATATCGAAGTGCTTACCAATAAAGAAATCATTGCACTCCTTGAATATGTTAAAACTATGGCAATGCCAGTAATCATTTCTATTGCCGAAAATAGCGTAATTTTTTTTCTATCTTTTTTTCTTATATCTTCAAAAACAAATCCTAATACAAATAAGAAATACAGCACATAAAAGGATCCTGCGTAATTGGGATCAAAAAAACTCGAAAATAATCGGTACAAATGATCATCCCAACCTAAATAAAATAAATTCCTTAAATTTTGATAAAAAAAATATTGAATAAATCCTATCAAAACAATTATTCCTCCAGAAAGCAAAAGCAGTTTTTTAATTATAGTTTTAAATTCTGTATTAAAATACATAATTATAAATAATACGCAACTATATAAAATCCACCGTAGAAGGTATAACGATGAAACAAAAAGTTCGTATTGCGTAAATAAAGAATAGTTGATAAAAAGTGATAAGATTGCAGTGCCTACAAAAATAAAAACAGGTCTATACAATAGTGAACTCCTTGCTTTCATTTTCTTTAAAGCAATAAAAGCAATCCAATTGAGCACCAACACTCCAACAAGTATGTCTATTAATGTAAAAGCTATTGAATTCCCAATTGAAAATCTGGTTACCTCTCCCAAAGGAAAAAATAATAGCAACAAAACTGTCAAAAATTTCAATACATCCATTCTTGTCCTCCTAAACTATATAGCTTTACAAGAGTTTTCGGATTAGAGTAAATAAGATTCCAGTATTCAAATCTACCTGGAATTCCCGAATTTTGAGTTGCAATATAATTAAATCTATCTCCCCTTTTTACCCAAGTTGAATCTATAAAAGGAAAGTCAACATAATAGAGATTATGGAATTCGTATAATAAAACCCTGTCTGTTGGCTTAATCGTCATTTTGAAATATTCGTCTATATCATAGAAATCTCCATACGAAAAATTAAGATGTTTGGACAAAAAATCTGATTTAGTTTGTAGCCCTAATAAAACAGGAATATATTTGCTGTTTGCGCCAAACCTATAGACTACTGAAAATAAAGAGAAAAAAATGATCAGACCGACAAAAACTTTTTTTAGATTTTTTTTTGTTTGAGCTAGAACTGCAATTGAAAGTAAAGAAAAAACTGGCAAATATGGTAAAAGAAATCTTCCTCCACCTGTTCTTGGTGTAACATACCAAACAATCATAGCAAGAAAGCAATATTGCGCAATAATTTTAATTTCTTTTGTAAACTGTTTATATAAAAACACTCCTAAAGGTAAAAATAATAAATAAAGAGGATTGATAGGATCTGCGCTTTTGGCTAGAACAATCCATACATCTTGCAGAAACCTAACAGGATTTATGAGTTCAATTGCAAGCCCAACAGGATATGTTTTTGTGAAGAACGGGTAAACTGGATTATTGTTATAAACGTAAGAAAAAATAAACCAAGGTAAAGGAATGAGTAATGAAGTTACAATCAACATTAATGAATCTCTAATTTTTTCCTTACTTACTAGAGCTATTAACATTAGGAATATAATAATTGAACCAATAGCAAGAAGTTTTGTTGAAATTGCTAAACCAAGTAGACAACCGGATTCAATAAGCCATTTACTTTCCTTTTTTTCCAGCCAGTTTAAAAAAGCCCAAAAAGATAACAATTCAAAAAAAGTTCGTGTTAAATCAATGTATGCTGTAACTGACATCCATCCCACAACTAGATTTGAATAAAAAATAATAACTGCTAAGAAGGATAGTTTTTTACTAAAAAATTTTCTTGAAATTTTATATAACGATATAAGAGTTAGTACTCCGAAAGAAAAGTGACTTAATTTTGCAAAGATTTCACTTCCCATTGAAAGATTAAGCACATACATCATTTCTGCAAGCTTTGGCATGTCAGAATAATAGAGAAGAGAACCTGGAATATGAAAGATTTTATGGTGTAAGAGATATATCTTTGGTAAGGTAAGATGATACCATAGTCCGTCAAAACTAAGTTCTGGACCCAATGTTCCCAGTAAGTTAGTTCCTGCTTGTAAAAGAACAAGAAAAAACAATAACCGTAACCCCTTTGGTAATGATTTTATGAATGTGATACATTGAATGGAAGAAGAATAAATATTATTCTGTTCAACGTAAATGATAGCAGAGACATAAAGTAAACTTACACTTAGAACAATTGGAACATGTAAAATATTTAAAAGGCCTAAAGAGAACATCAGATATGAAAATATCCCAATGTAAAATGCTATAGAAAACATATTTTAGCTTTTATTTTGGAGCTGCCAAAGCTTACCTCGTACTAAAAATGAATGAAAAGACATAATAATCGCAACAATTAAACCAGGAATTCCATCTAAAAAACCAAGTTTAAAGAAATAGTTTAAAATAAATTTGCCTATTGGGTATAACAAAATATCGTACCAACTAACTGTAATTGAACTTTTATGCAGTTCACTGGCTCTAATGGTAGTGTAATAGTTAATTTCTTTTAAAAATTCAGATACATTTTCGTGGGGATAATGCAAGATGGCATTTTTCAAACTTCCCATTTTTCCATTAATGTTCCATGTTTCATGAACTTTACCTTCCCACCTTCCAAAATCTTTTCTCGCCAATCGTAATAATTTTATATTTCCAACCTCCCCGTGCTCAAGTTTTTTACCCCACAAAACGTCTTGTCTCATTAAAAAGTATCCATTTACTTTTATATCGCGGCCACTTGATGAAATTAAGGATGTAATTTCTTTTTTAAGATTTTCTGGTATTCTTTCATCCGCATCAACAAATAATACCCATTCACAAGAAGATTTTGAAAGCCCAAAATTTCTTTGCTCTGAAAAATCATTATTCAAAGAATGAGCAAAAGATTTGAGTCCCATTTTTTTTGCTATTTCTACTGTCCTATCTTGGGAATTATCATCGATAACAATAATTTCATCACAAAAAGAAATGCTTTCCAAGCAATCAACAATATGTTTTTCTTCGTCTTTAGTTAGTACTACTGCACTAAGTATTATTTTATCCTTTATCATAGTGGGTTAAAGCGACAGCAAAAACAGCAAGTGGTGCAACATGGATAAATAATCTATCGACAATATTTTTAACATGGACAACTGGATCTATCGGGCTTATCATAAATACTATTATATATAGCAATAGTTGGACTAAAACAAAAATATAAAAAATACTAGTTTTTCTCTTAAAGAGAGAATACGTCAAGGAAAAAAAGAATACTATCCAAAGTATATTCCAATTCTGGAAATTAATAAACTCTTTTGAGAATTCAAAAATTATGGAAAAAAACGTATCTAAGTGAACGTGATTTTGTAAATTAACTAACAGAAAATTTTGGGGAACATTGTACAAATATTTGAATATATTCCAATCAATAATAGGTGTTATCCAAAAAAGCATTACCGGAAGTAAATTCGTCTTTTTTGTTTTAAAAATAAAATAAAGAACAAATAGCTCTGCTAGTATAGAAAAAAACAAACCTTCGTTTTTTATTAGCGCTGTTATTCCTAAAAAAATTTGTAGAAGAATAAACGTCATTATTTCTTTTTGCTTAACAAATTGATAAAGTAAGGCACTGCTTAAAAACATATAAAGAGCCAAAGGAATATCTGCATACCCTGCTTCGAATCTACCACCATGTCGAATAAGATTTTGCAAAGATAAGAGTAAAAATGTAAATAATAATGCGTTTGTTGTTCCAATTCTTCTTTTTAACTGTGTAAATAAACCAATTCCAAGCATTGTGTAGCATCCAAAAAAATAAAGTAATACTGCTGTATCATTTACTTTTCCGAAAACAATATATATAAAAGTTCCAATCAAGCTGACAAGCAAAGGATAGTCTGATTGACTATACTGAATTGAACTAGCTTTAATTGATCCGTCGATATAAAACATCTTTGATTTAAAAAGCCAAGACGCCCATCCGTCCCACGCGGAAAGAGGCCGTAAAGCAGATTCAAAGCCTACAAATCCAATAAGTATAAAAATAAAAAATATTAGTACATAATCTTTTAATCGTAGTTTCTTATTGAACTTTCTAATGCGAAATATTAAAAGTTCTTTCTTTAATATAAAAATAGCTACGAAAAATAATAACCAAGGAGTAACTACATATAATACAACCCAGTGAATATTCAATCTTGAATAAAGATAAAGTTGAAACGCACAAACCGCCGAACCCAAAGCAAAAGAGAAAGGTATGGTATCTAAGTCTGAAAAATCATTTAAAAAACCAAATACCCTTATAACTATTTTTCCAATATAAGTGAAAAAAATAAGTATAAAAATTACTAGTAAGAATTCATTCATAGCTTATATAGTCTTGCAACATTGTTAAAATCATTTTTTGAAGAATATTGCGCGACTATTTTTCCTTGTACCGAAGGCCAGCTAAATGATTTGTTTTTATTGTGTGTTGAATCATTCGTTTGATATATTAAAAGGTATGAACATGAACAATTTTTTAAAACAGCTGATATTTTTTTTTGACTAGCAACATACATTAATTTTCTTGGATATAAATAATATCTGCCTAGGTAATGTGCTTTTCCACCTGAAGAAAGAAATAATATTGAACTATTTTGCGGTGTATTTTTTTCAACGAATTTTAAAAATGGATGTAGGTCTCCAAAAATCTTTTCTCGTTTCCGATCTTCTGTTATGAATATCCAATCTTTTTCCTCGGTAACTATTTTAGAAACATTGTATATTGTTCTTATTATTGATATACAAACCCAAGTAACAATAACAAAATATAAAAGCTTCTTCATAACTGTGTAATTTTATCTTTTTTATATAAAAAATTATCGTATTCTTTTACTTTCATTATAGTAAGGATTGCGTTTCCTTTTAAAACTACTTTTTTTATTTTTGTATTTATTTTCCAATCATTTGATTCATCGTCAATAAAAATTAAATACCGAAATCCCAGCGGGATATGGAATGATAAATTTTTGTTTATTTTCTCTTCAAAACTCCATTTTTTTGAAACTAGCAAAATATGTTTAAATTTCTTATTTTCAGATGTTATTCCAGGAATATCATAAATTAAAAATTCTGGTAAATAATACATTATCGGTCTCCAAAGATTTGAAGAAGTGACCAATAAAGTTTCTTTCGGTTGAAAATTGCTCATTATATATTTAATTTTAGCTGAAAGTCTAATGTCATTTTTCCTTATCTCCGAGTAATGAAAAGATGTGGGTATATAAGATTTTTTAAGTTGAGGATCTCTATCTCTAAAAAAAGTAAACAAGTTAAATAGCATAAGAACTATAACTACAAAAGAAAAATAATATCTATTACATAGTACCTTCCATACTGCATAAGTGACTAACAATAATATCCCGGAAAGGTATGTCATTTGATGACCGGCATGATCGCTTCTTATAAAGAGATTGAACAACAATGACGGAACAATCCACAGAATAAATAGAATCACTATTTTATTTTTTAGCAATTGAATAACATGAACTCTATTCTTATTATTCTTTAAAGTAAAAACGTAATATGGTAAGAATAATGTTCCCAAACCAAAAAATAAAAACAAACCCTTTACCAACATCATATAATCATTCAGACCTCTAAATGCCGTGGGATATGGAAACGCACCTTTCTTAGCAAATTCACTTGTGATTCTAATATACTCAAATGTTCCTCCGGATGCGGAGATTAATGGAATAAACCAAATAAAAACAAAAACTACAAACGAAATACCTGCGATGCGTCTTTGTTTTTGTGATAAGTAATATAATGCGTAAAAAAATAATGGAAAGAGAAAAATAAATTCTTGTGGCCGTATTCCGAGTATATATGCAAATAAAATTCCTAAAATACTTCCCCATTGTTTATGATCAATCGTTATATAGTAAACAATTAATCCAAATAAAATTGAATTAACTACTAAAAGACCATATGGATATGCTGTTAATCCGAAAAAATAAAAAGTGGGACCGGAAAGGTAAAGCAATGAACTTATTAACCCAACAGTCTTGTTAAAAACAATTTTCCCTGCAACATAGAATAAACTTGCGGCTACCGCGCTAGATAGCACGCTTATCCAAATTAATGAACTATGCGGATCATCATGAATAATGTAGTTTATAACTTTTCCTAAAGCAATATACAATGGATATCCAGGAGGTGCGGGAGTTTCTTGAATTAAAGAATATCTGATTATTCCGATGCTCCACTGTGGACCATCCCAGTGTGACTGCATTCTTTCAACGAAAGGAAATCTCGTTACTATCCCTATCACGAATAAAAATAAAATTATTATATAATCTCGCTTGTCCATGCCTTTTCTCTTTGTTACAATACCATAATTATACAGCAATGAAACCAAGTTCTAAAAAACCTAAGATATCTATTCTTATTCCCGCACTAAATGAAGAAAAAAATATCGCTAAAATTGTCAAAGACTGTTTACGATTAAAGCAATACGAGTTGCAAGTTCTTGTTGCTGTAGATGGAAAAACATCCGATAATACTGAAGTTGTTGCGAAAAAAGCCGGAGCATCTGTTGTAAGAATTAAAAAAACAGGAGGAAAAGGAATGACATTTAAGCATGCAATTCCCCATTTAAAAGGTGATTATATTGTTCAAATTGATGCTGATTATCAGTTTCTCCCTAAAGAAATTCCTAAGCTTATAACTCCTCTTTTGTTAGGTTATGATCTAGCGTTAGGTACACGCTACCAAAAAGGTTCAAGAGTTGAAAAAAATTCTGTTTCTTTTTTGAAGCTGATTGGAAGTCATGTACTTTCTTTTCTAACTTCCTATTTTTCTCATCAAAGAATCACAGATGTAATGGCTGGTTTTAAAACAATTAATCGAATTGTATTAAATGACATACATATTCAGACCCCGCATTTTGGATACGAAGCAGAATTAGTTATCAAAGCCGCAAGAAAGAAATATAAAATTATTAATGTCCCCATTACTTACAAAAAGAGAATTACAGGAGCATCAAATGTGCAAATTATTAAACATGGTATATTAACCTTCTTAAGTATTTTAAAGTTTGGATTTTATTACTAACAAAACTACCTCATTAAAACCACGAACTCCTTATTCCAAATATATACCACCTTAAATAATATGGCAAGAGTTTAAATAATTTAAATTTTGACTTTCCTTTTTTTCTTTCTTTCCATGTTGTTGGTATTTCTGCAATTTTATAACCTAAGCTATGTGCTTTCACTGTTAATTCTAAAGGAAGCTCAAAACCAGCTTTACTTTCTATTTTTATTTCTTTTAACAATCTCCTCCTAAAACACTTAAATGCGTTTGTGGCATCATTTGTGGGAATTCCTGTAAAAAGCCTTAAAGTTTTACAGGCAAGAAAAGATAGAATACCTTTTATTATCGGTCCCTCTTCTCTTTTTCCATCTTTACTGTATCTTGATGCACATACAAAATCATAACCTTTTTCTATTAATCCCACCATTTCATCTATATCTTTCGGATCGTCAGATAGGTCTGCCATCATAATGCAAATTATTTCTCCTCTAGCTTGCTCAAATCCTGTTTTTAGTGCTTCAACCACACCTACACCATATTTACTTTTAACTAGTTTAAAACAAAATGTTTTATCGTTTATCTTTTTTATTTCTACTAACGTCGGGTCCTTACTGTCTTGATGCACAAGACTCACTCTATGTGATGTTTTAACGAATCTTTCTATTCCTTTTAGCACGTCTTTTATGTTTTCCTTTTCGTAGTAAACTGGGAGAATTATATCCAGCATAAAACAAGATTATACTAGATTTTATTCTTTAATTCGATACACAAAAATACTGTTTGTTAAGTATTCTTTAGTATAAAATGTATCCAATAAGTTTTTTATCTCTGGAATCCTCTTAAAATTATCTACATCATCCACAACCCATGCGTTATTGTTATAGAAAATAAATTTAGGTTTATTTTTTTGTAAATCGTAAATAAGCTCATATCTTTTTTCTATAATATTTGCCATAAATGGAAGATCATAGCGTGTAGGATTAATTTTATTTGTTAACATATACATCATTGGTTCGTCACTTAAGAAAAAAATTAAATCTGCTTTTGTGGTATTGGTATTCACAAATTTTTGTACGTCACGAATGTAATTTCTTTGATTAGGGGTTATTTCAATGTATCCAACGCGAAACGGATTAGTAAACTCCCTAAACAAAACGAAAGGCGTAAAGGATGCTTTAACAAAATTTTGTCTGAAGATAAGAAGCAGTCTGAAGTAAAATATGCATAAAAAAGTAAGAAATACTACTGTAAAAAACTTCTCTCTTTTTCCATTACTTTCTACCTTGGTAAGTAATTTTGTAATAAATAAAATACTTATTATAATTACAGGGTGAATTACAAAAAAGATATGTCCAGGCCTGCCAATTACAACAACATACAATACGATCCCATACAAAAATAATAAACTTATAATCTTATCTTGCTCGGATAATAAACGTAATATAAATCGGATAAGCAAATAAAAGAATGCTCCTAGGTACACAATCAACATCCAATACAAAAATCCGTCTTTTGAGATAACAAACGAGATTACATTTGGAACAGGAAAATTTTTACCGTTAGGACTATTTATCCCCGAAAAAGATATCAATGCATCTGCTGTGGTATACATATACGAGTTAAACCATCCTTCATGTGATGACCAAAGAAAAAAAATACTTGAAACCAAAACAATACCTATTAAAAAATAGAATAAATTCAATATCTCAGATTTTATTTTTTTTGAAAAAAGTAATCGTAAAAAAATTATTCCAGTACAAACCAATATCGAAAATAAACCAATATCAGGACTAATAAGAAATGAAACTATGCTAAAAATTCCTGTTAAAAAATAAAAAGATTTTTTCTTGTAAAAAAGTAATAGAGCAATAAAAAGCAATACTAAAAATCCACCCCCTTGTCTAAAACTTAAACCGGGAATTAAAATTAAAAATAATAGAATTACTCTTCTTTCTATCGTTCTTACCTTGGAAACATAAAGTAAAATATTAATTGTTGCTATCGATATAACTGTTCCTATCGTCATGTATATTCTTATCAAGGAAGCTGACGGGCTAAATAACTTAAATAGAACAAAAAGAGGATACACGTATAACGGACCATAAGGGATGTATACATCTTCATACATGTGTTTACCCAATAACATATGATTTACCCAAGCTCCAAGTTGTCCTTCGTCTATAAAATTAAGATCACCATAGAAAGGCGAAATAAATAATAAAGAACCAAACGCCAAAGCAACCAAGGCAATCAATACACTTTCTATTACAAACGACCTTACTATTTTCTTTTTTGAATCCATATAAACCATACAAAAGAACTAAAGATTATAATAACTAATATTCCGACGATGATATAAAAATAGTCTTGCTGTTTTGGATAATTGTGAACTGTCAACCAATTAATAGCTGATGTTTGTGGCATTTTAAAATATATCTTTGTAATCTTAGACACTATTAAGATTATGCCTATTGAACCTATAGCCCCTAAAAAAAATACCCAGACGTGCTCCCACCACTTAACCCGCTTGTTAATATTAAACGCCCATCTGTTCCACTTCTGACTAAAATTCATAAACCTGCTCGTATTTTTTTCCTTTCTTAAAACATAAATAATAACACTCAACCACGAAATAAAACTAATCAAAATTCCAATATAAAAAGAGTACGGGTTATAAGAAATAGAAATAATATGTTTTCCTGAAGGAACAAGTAGCGATATGAATGGGTTTTCGTTTTCTATTAAAACTGGTATTCCATCAACCGTCCCCCGCCATCCTGGAAAAAACGTCTGGTTAATAACTACTTTTTCAAAATTGATAGAATCTGTTTCGAATGTTATATGTTCTGGTGTTATTGAAGGGTTTTGATAACTTCCCTTCATGTTAATAATATTTACGTCTGGAACTTTAAATACACGTACGTTTTTCTCACCAAATAGGTGCACAAACTTTTTTTCTGAATTAGGAACGTCATACAAAAACTCTAGATAAGGAATACCTTTAGAATTCGTCCACAATCCAATCCTATTTAATTCAGAGGAATTATTTGAGTCGAATAGTAATTCGTATTCATTATTTCTATCTAAATTTACGGGAAGATCAAACGTGTAATACATAAAATCTCTGACTTCGTTACATGAAAAAGTTGTTTGCGAAATAACTTCTGTTGAGCGTAATGAAACACGAACAGCACACGTGTTTATTCTGTTAAAATTGGCTGTTAGTATTCTTATTTGTTTTAAAGAATTAAACTGAGGTTTAAAACGAACAACATATTCTTTATCTCTAGTAATCGACAATATTTTTTGGTAGAAAGACTGGTAGGGAACTTTTATAAGATTTAAATCATAATCAGAAATAACATATGTTACTCCTAATTTTTTAAGATTTTCTAATTTCACCTCATTGGGATTTCCCCACTGATTTATATTAGGAAAAAGGGAGTCAAACTTTTTTTTATACCAATCAACTTCTAATGCATCATAATTTTGTACATGAGGTATGTGATACGCAATATTAATATCCTCCGGAAAATTAGGATTCCCTACCTCTAAAATTGTTCCACGCGGTAAACTTTTAAGGTTTGTAAAAAACGAATTATCCGGATAATATTGTGAGGATGAAGGATTGTACGCGTACAATAAAAAACCTGTTTGAAAGTATAGAGGAATAAGTAAAATTAAAAAAAATCTTTTAAATCTTTTTTGCAATATCAACAATAAAATTAAAAAAAATACCCATGAACTAAGAAAGATTACACCTAAGTGAAGCTGTAAAAAAACAAGAAAATTTTTCACTTGTATTTGTTGATTCAATGAATATAAACGTATACTAATATACATTAGCATTGATACAATAATTGAAATAAAAGTAAAGAGTGTAAAATGTATTTTCTTAATCTTTACCTTTGTTATAAATAGTTGCTCAAGGGTAATCGAAGACAATACTGCTAATCCAAATGCAGCAACTCCAACAAATCTGTTATTTGCATTTTTGTTTAAAACCGGTAAGAAGGTGACCAACCAAAAAGGCCAAATTTTGTATGCTAGCGCCCAGCATAATAGAACAATTACACCCCATATTCTAAACAATGGTTCTCTATAAAATTTAAACACGCCCCAAAGTGACAAGGCTAAGGTAACCGGTCCTACGTATCCTCCAATTGCTTCTTGAAAATTCACACCAAATATTGGCTTATAAAACTGCTGATGAGGAGCACCAAAGATAAAAGGAATAAAATTTATTACAAAAGATTTTAAAGGCAAAAAATTTCCTTCAATTCTTTCATTTAATGAGCTGCTGTTAAAAAGATACTCAAGAAATGGAATCATCTGTACAGATGACAGAATAAACCCAAGAAGTACGGATAAAAATACATATCTTAAAGTTTTTAAAAATCTAAGTCTTAGGATTGAATACAAACTGTGGGCTATAAAAACTATAAAAAGTGTTTCCGGATGGCCACCAAAAAATCCTATGCAATAACTAATTGATACAAGAAGAAAAAGGTAATTTTTTTTAGATTTATCTTTTTTTATTTTTTCAGTAAAATAAAAAAATAGAGGCAGTAAAATAAAAACATTTGTATGAGGCCACAACAACCACACAATTGAAAATGCTGAGGAAATACCAACGAACGCACCGAATAAACTAATTTTTCCCGAACAGTTAATTATTTTCAGATACAAAAATATAAACCAGAAATAGAAATATAGTTTTAATACAGGAATCAAAAATAACGCAGCTTTAGTTGGTAAAAAATAATAAAAAATCTGTAGTGGATATAATACTGCTGATTGAGAATTAGCTAAAAATGGTGATCCCATTCCATTTAAGTTATTCCATAAGGGAAATTCACCTTTTTGGATTCTTTCTTTTGCGTATAATCTCCAAGGTTCAAATTGGAAAACAGGATCTGCAAGTAAAGAATTCTTTGATTTTTGCCAATTTCCTTGATTAAATGTAGGAAAATTGTTCAAAATATCTATTGGCAAGAAATAGAAATTAATAAAAAGTGAAGAAATAAAAATTAGCAGAAGTCCAATAAAAAAGAGCAATTTACTGTTTTTCATCTTTGACTACAAAATAGACAGTATTTGAGAATTCAACCTTTTTGTTTTTAGGTACTTCATTTATTTCTTGATAAATTGTATAAATGCTGTTTGCAGAATTATCTGGATTTCCGCCCATCCACCAGGTTAAGTATTTAAAATTATCAACAGAAGTTTCAAATCGTACTATTGATCCACCTGGATTTATCCGGAAACTTCTGTCATAGGAATTATTAACTATAAATCGTGCGATTTCTTTTTGAACATCTAAATTATATCCAAGACTATATAAATCTGGAGGAAGTAGGTGTTTTGATGTTTTCGAACTTAGAAAATATTCATTTTTAATTGTAAAATACCCATTATATATAATAAATAACAAAAAAATGATGATAAATAATTTATTTTTTTTTATAAAAAAATACATTGTATAGCCAATTACCAATGCAATAGCTGGATAGAGAAGTGGAAAATATGCTGGACCAGGTGTAGTGTGAATGATAAATCCAAAAAGTGGAATAGTAATCCAAAGCATAGTTATTAAAAGTGAACTCTGATTCACATTTTTGGAATATAAATAATTTCTCGAAAACACATACGTTCCAACAATTAACAATACAATTACTACAAATAGAGACCAAGGGAATATTACTCCGGCAAATTGTTGCCTGGTAATTAAAAGTGCACCCGGAAGATGTGCAGTTGTAGAATTATGAGATATTGTTAAACCAAAAAATAATCTAATTCTATTGATAATCCATAGTGGAAATCCTAAGGTCTGTCCAAATCGATGTGTAAAATCGTAAATAATAAATGGCAAGATTCCTAATAAAAATCCTATTATTGAAAATACACCTTTTGCAATAGTAATTAAACGTCTATATAAATAGCACAATATTAAAAGTATAAAAAAAACTACTGCATTTGAAAGTTCAACTTGTAGTAGTAAGCCTAGAGAAAAAAATAACCAAAAAAAGTTTTTACGATTGTTCTGTATAGCATCTTGTAAAAGAAGAAAAAAAATACATGCAAAAAATGGAATAAGTGACGTGTGATATGGCATTCGTGCATTAACTACTGATAGCGGTGACGTGGCATAAAATAAAGAACTTAGTATTCCTACATGTTTGTTAAAATATTTTCTTCCAATAACATAGACTAAGGAAGTCGTTATCACACCTATGAGTCCATATAAAATTGCAGGAGCAACTGGATTAAATTTTCCAATTATAAATGCTAATCCGATAAGGTAAATAGAAAGTGGTCCTTGATGAAGCCATTTCACAGATGAAGGAATTCCAACTAACGGAATTTCTTTATTAAAGATCATATCCCGTGCAGCTAAATAGTCTCTGCCAAAATCTCCAAAAAACATCATATCCGAATTTATTTTATAAAGATTCATAAAAAGAGAGATTGAAAGTGTTAGAAACACTAAAATATTTGTTGGTGTAAATGTTCTTAAAAATAGTTCACCCAATATAGCAGGTATTAAGCCATGATATTTTTGAAAAAACTTAAAGCGACTCGATTCAAAGGTTTTTTTGAGCATTGCTGTATCCGAAGAACTTCTGCTAACATAATGAATAATTTTAGATTTTGGATAATATAAAACTTTATATCCTGTCTGAGAAACTCTATAACAAAAATCAGCTTCTTCAAAATACATAAAAAATCTTTTATCAAACCCACCTACTTTTTTAAACACTTCTTTCCTTATTAACATGCATGCACCACCAATCGCAGGAACATATTTTTCCATTTTTAAGTCTAAATTTAATAAGTGATAATTTTTGTAAATTATATTAAACGGCCATAGTTTGGATAAAAAAGAAAATACTACCAAAGAGTGAGGTAAAAAAGGAATACGACTCACAGTTCGTAGGATTGTTTTTTTTGAGCTTAAAATTTGTGGACCAATTACGCCAATTTTTCTTCTTTTTTGTATTTCTAAAACCATACTTTTAATTGCGTTTTTTCCAAACAAAATATCGCTATTGCAAAACAGGAGATACGTTCCTCTTGCTAATGTTGCTGCCCGGTTTAATGCCTTTCCATATCCAATGTTTTGCGTATTGCGAATTATGGTTATATATTCTTTCTTTTTAATTTTAAGCGGAAGATCCGATGCATTATCGATAATTAACACCTCATAAGATATATTTTGTACGCTTTCAGACAAACTCTCTAAAGCATTTAAAATTTCTTTAGGTGTATTAAAATATATGAAAATAACTGAAACAATCACCTTCATTTCTTCTCTATCCATTTTTTAAGAATCAACTCTAATTCCAAAACCCTTTTTTCCCACGTCCACTCTTTTTGTACATGAGCCTGAGCTTTCTGTCCCATCTGAAAAGCCAAATCTGGATTTTTTATTAACTCCATTATTTTATGGGCGATTTCCGTTGGTTCAAAATCAACAAGAAATCCAGTTTTCCCCGATATTATCGTTTCACGATGTCCACTAACATTTGTTGCTATAACTGGAATACCACATGCCATTGACTCAAGCGGCACAAGGCCAAAAGTCTCTAGCCTACCAAGACATAAGCTTAGCACTGATTCATTATAAAGGCGGACTAACTCTGTCTCTGAAAGTCGATGTTTTTTATTTTTCTTCCATGAAACAATAATTACAGATGGCCGTATATGAAGAGGAATTATTTCTATTGATCTTTGAAGAAGATCATACCCGTCTGTTGCAACATCTTTATTTCCAATAAAAAGGATTTGCTTTCTCTTTTTTACTTTCAGAGGTTGAAATTTAAAAGTATCAATACCAGGATACGAAACTTTAGGAAATACCTCATAAGACTCTATCATTCTTTCGCGAATATGTAGACAACTTGCAAGGTGATAACGCGCAAGACGTGTATTCTCTCTATCTATTTTTTTTCTTATATATCTCGTGGATGCTTCGTAAAGCTTATTTAAAAAAGATACATCATCTTTAAATCTTAATGCGTGATCATATACTATTCTAAGCGGTTCCTCGCAATAATAGACGGATGGTGTTTGTAAATATTTTAAAATAAACGGCGCTTGAGTATCTCTATCTGGATGAACCAATACTATATCGTATCTTTTTTTATCGATTATGTTTGCTATCTTTTTATGTAAAAATTGAAGAAAATAAAATACCCCTATGTCTTTCCATAATCTTTTAAAAATTGGGGAATTGTAATGATTGTTTTCCGGTTTAAATTTAAAAAAAGAATCTGAAACTTTTGAAAAATCAAATAAATCTTCTCTCCCATCTGTGGTGTATACATCGACAATATGTCCTCTATTTTTTAATCCTTTTACATGTTCAAATACCACTCGCTTTGCCCCTCCAAAAAATAGATTGTAAAAAACCGCAATTCTCATAAGAATTGTTGAAATTTTAGCACATTTATACTTAAAATACTTACTACAGTCTTACCTAATGCTAAATGGTACTGTAGAAAAGCCTTTACCTAATCGAATAATGGTATTGAAAATAATCGAGTAAAAGGGTCAGGTCTTTTAAAAAGAAGGAAAAGAGACTGGTCATTAATTATATAAGAAAAATCACAGGCAGGATATAAACATACACAACTTTTTAGACTTGTTAAAAAAGCAGAGATTGAAAAATTAATAAGACAACTTTACCAAATGACAAAGGCTCATAAAATATATACAACTATGGATATTAAACTTTTAGAAAAAACAGATGAGTTGCATTTAAGAATGTCGGAGAAAGCAACTCTGGAAATATTAAGACGGGAGAATGAAATCTTTGGTCATCGGGAGTATCAAACAATTTCAGGAGTTTCCCCATTCCCATTCAACAAACCTTCGACATTCTCCGATTTACAAAAGTGGTTGGATAAATCATACAAAGGCTCGACAAATTCAAATAGGAATTACTCAAAAACCAGAAAATTATGGCCATCCAGGCTCAATTAGAGTAGATTCTGTTAGTCAAAAGGATGTCTACTACATTAATGCAGTTGATGAAATAACTCAATGGGAAATAGTCTTTTGTGTTCCTCAAATTTGTGAAGCCTGTGTTTTACCGGCATTAGAAGAAATTATCGATCAATATCCTTTTAAAATTTTTAACTTCCATTCGGATCGTGGAGGCGAGAATATTAATTATCAGATAGCAAGCCTTCTCCAAAAACTTTTGATTAAACAGACAAAATCAAGAAGTTACCATTCAAATGATAACGCACTTTGTGAAACAAAAAATGGATCAGTTATCAGAAAGAATATGGGATGGGAACATATTGATCAAAAGTTCTGTGACAAAATA
>Ga0155060_131_pt1 | contig 21218 bp, 18 predicted proteins | sample RifCSPhighO2_01_FD_106028 | JGI IMG/M metagenome (GOLD analysis project Ga0155060, IMG submission 106028) | Candidatus Levybacteria bacterium RIFCSPHIGHO2_01_FULL_38_12
TTCAATTGTTACGCTTCTGCGACATTTAAAATGATACAGGCGAGGTGGGCAGTTAGACCCTCAGCCTGAATTTGTAAACAACCTTTCCCATGGATTCAACCCTGACAGTATCTCCTTTAATCCTTACCCATATTCTGCAGGTAATAAATTCATTTGGAACTCTGTATCTTTTTCCAAACAAAGATATAGTAGAATCACGAGATACAAGTCTTCTAATGGTAATCGTTAAAAGCTCTTGAAGCTCCTGTTTAGGTTTTCTCTTTTCGGATGGCTGGTAGACCTCGGCAGGAGTTCTTCCATTCATCCCAATGCCGCCATGTTTGAATGTCTCGTTGTAGTGAATTTGCCATTTAAAGAATGATTTGTTCAGCTCATCAAAGGATTTAACTCTCATGTGTTCTCTTGCGAAATCCTGCTGTACAAATCTCCAGAATTTCTCAATCTTTCCTTTTGTTTGCGCTCTGTGGGCAAAAATTAAATTAATACCTAATGCTTTTGCATAAAATTGAAATGTTGATTGGGCATATTCACCTGTCTGGGTATACCTGCTATTTGCTTTGTATTGGCTTCCTTTATCCTGAAGCATTGCCTTAGGTAATCCCCATTGAAACAGGGAGTGGTACCAAACTCTAAAGACATTCATTTGCGTCTGTTGGGAAAACCATTTCCCGCCAAGAATGAATCTTGAATGGTCATCAATAGTCGCGATTAAATACGCATCGCCAAGAAAAGAGAAATAGAGTTTCCCCTGAATATCTGATTGCCATAAATCATTTGGATATGGAGCAACAAAACGAGTAATGGGTTTTAATCTTTCAATATTTTCCTGATGTAGATTGTGTTTAACCCAGACCCTCTGCACCTGCCGTGGCTTAATGACAGTAATTCCCGTTAACTCAAGTGCTTTCCTTGCAGAACGCCATCTTCCTTCCTTTTTGATCTCCACTAAATCTTTCTCTTGTTTGCCGGTAAGTTTACGATTATTGCCGCGTCTGTTATCAGCAATACTTGTAATTCCCCGTTCTCTTGCGCTCAGAAGATAACGGTATAAGGTTTGCCTACTGCAGAAAAGGATTTGCCGTGCTTCCTTCTTTTTCAATTTACCCTGCAATATCTTTCGGACAATAGCTTGCTTTTCCTCATTTGCTATATGCTTTATCTTTATCACCTCCTTTCCGGAAAGTGATTAAGATTATGTAACAATTGAAACTTCGTTTACATGTAACAATTCAAATGTCGTGTAACAAGAGTTTTGGTGTTGACAGGACATACAAGATAGAGTATAGTCATAAACATTGTTTAAAAATTAGTATGATTGTCGGTTGTGTTAAGGAAATAAAGATAGGTGAAGGTAGAGTAGGACTTACTCCATATGGAGCAAAACAACTTCAAAATGGCGGTCATACTGTAATTGTCGAAACGGAAGCAGGGGTAAAAAGCGGGTTTTCGAATGAAGACTATAAAAAAGCCGGCGCGGCAATTATTGCAAAAGCTTCTGACGTATATAAAAAAGCTCAGATAATAATTAAGGTAAAAGAACCCCAGGAAAGCGAATTTCCTCATTATCGAGAAGGTTTAATTTTATATACGTATCTTCATTTAGCCGGTGAGCCAAAAGTTACAGACATGTTGCTTAAGAAAAAAGTTATTGGTATTGCGTATGAAACAGTAGAACTTGCTGATGGTTCGCTTCCTTTACTAACTCCCATGAGTGAAGTTGCAGGCCGGATGGCTGTTCACGTTGGTAATTGGTTTTTACAAAAACCGAATGGCGGAATGGGAAAATTACTTGCCGGTGTTCCAGGAGTTTTGCCTGGGAATATTGTGATATTTGGAACCGGAGTTGTGGGGACAAACGCAGCAAAAATGGCAGTAGGGCTTGGCGCAAATGTGACGGTATTTGGACGAGGCTTAGATAGGATTAGGTATTTGGATGACGTATTTGAGGGGAAGATTAGGACGTTAGTATCAAATCCAATCGCAATAGAAGAAGTAATACAAGATGCAGACTTAATAATTTCGGGAGTTTTAATAACCGGTGCCAAAGCGCCTAAACTCATAACCAGAAAAATGCTTTCAAAAATGAAAAAGGGGACAGTAATGGTTGATGTATCAATTGATCAAGGTGGATCATTTGAGACATCTAAGCCAACTTCCCATAAAGATCCTGTTTTTGAAGTTGACGGGGTTTTGCATTATTGCGTAACCAATATGCCGGGCGCTGTACCACACACTTCTACGCTTGCGCTTACAAATGCCACCATACAATACGCGCTTGATTTAGCAAATAAAGGGGTGAAGAGAGCTGTTAAGGAAGACGAAGCACTTGCAAAAGGAGTGAATACAATTGACGGAAAACTTACCTATAAAGCAGTAGCCGATACATTTAAACTTCCGTATACTCCTTTGGACAGCATTTTATAAACTCTTCTTTTGATATATAATTTAGATATGTTTTGGGCAGATGCTGTTTCACAAGAAATTATTAAATCAGGAAAATACAAACCGTATTGGGTAGATGACATGAAAACCCCTTCAGGGAGAATTCATGTTGGTGCTTTGCGGGGTGTTGTTGTTCACGACTTGGTATATAAAGCGCTTAAAGATTCAGGTGTAAAAGCAAAGTATACCTATGTATTCGAAAACCATGACCCAATGGATACGCTTCCGGTGTATTTGCCAAAAGAAAAATTTGAAAAATATTTAGGGATGCCTCTTTTTAAAGTTCCTTCACCCGAGCAAGGTTTTGAAAATTTTGCAGTGTACTATGCGGAAGAGTTTAAAAAAGTATTTAACGCAATCGGATGCGAGCCTGAGATTTTATGGACGAAAGATTTATATACAAGCGGAAAAATGAATTATTCGGTAAAGCTCTGTCTTGATAATACAGATATTATTCGAGGGATTTATAAAGAGTTGTATAAGAAAGAATTACCAAAAGACTGGTATCCTTTCCAAGTATATTGTCCAAACTGTGAGAAAGTTTCAACAACTACAGTAACAGGATGGGATGGGAAAGAAGTAAATTTTTGCTGCAATGCTGACAAACTCGATTGGACAAAAGGATGCGGGATTTGTGGAAAAATTTCTCCATTTTCTGATAGTTCAAATATTGCAGGGAAACTTCCGTGGAAAGTAGAGTGGGCAGTTAAATGGAAGGTAATTGGAGTAACAATTGAAGGAGCAGGAAAAGATCACATGAGCCGTGGTGGTTCACACGACTTGGCAAGTCTGGTTTGTCAGCGTGTTTTAGATTATCCGGTGCCGTATCCTGTTGGATATGAATGGTTTTTAATTGGGGGAAGAAAAATGTCAACAAGTAAAGGAGTCGGATCATCCGCAATTGAAATGCTTGAAATTTTACCGCCAGAATTACTTCGGTTTTTAATGGTTAAAACAAATAAGGATCAACAGATTAATTTTGATCCATACCAACAAAATACAATTCCTCATTTATTTGATGAGTATCAAAGAGCAAGTGATGCTTACTTTAAAAAAGGCGATGAATATCTGGCAAGAATTTTCGAATTGTCTCAAGTGAATGGTGTAGAAAAACCACCAGTGGTTCGGTTTTCACAATTGGCGCAGTGGGTACAAATGTCAAACATGGAACAAAAAATAAAAGAAGAAGGATTAGAGGAGTGGGCAAAATATGTGCGGATTTGGGTAGAAAAATATGCGTCGGAATCAGAAAAATTTTTAGTGCAAAAAGAATTACCAGAACAAGCTAAAAATCTTCCTGACAAACAAAAAGAATTCTTGAAACTTTTAAGTTCAAAACTTGATGCGAATTGGGAAGCAGAAGATTTTCAAAAACAAATTTTTGGATGGGCGAAAGAAATTGGTATTTCCTCGAAAGATGCATTTACTGCCATTTATTGTTCCTTATTAGGAAAGGATCATGGGCCAAAAGCAGGGTGGTTGATCTTGTCTCTAGATAAAGAATTTGTAAAAAAAAGATTTGAAGAAATCTTTCACTCTAATAATACGTATTATCATAGTGATATAAAAACGATTAATTCTCTTAATAAGCAGGACGTTTTTTCTATAGAAAAAACTCTTGCCCAAAAATTTCCTTCCATTTCCATTGGTATTGCAATTATTAAAAACGTTTCAATAGAAAAATCAAATCCAGAACTTGAGAAAGAAAAAGTAGCATTACTGGGTTCATTGGAAAATTTAACTACCGAACAACTTGGAACTTTCCCAGACGTTTTATCGTATAGAAAATTATATAAAGCAACAGGAATTGATTGGCACTCAAGACGACCTAGCCCAGAAGCACTTTTACGGCGAGTAGCTTTAAAAAAAGGATTATATAAAATTAATACCTGTGTTGATGCATACAATTTAATTGTTATGAAACACAGAATTTCTGTAGGTGCATTTGATTTAGATGCGTTAGAATTTCCAACTGTTTTGCGGTTTGCAAAAAAGGGCGAAAAAATTTATTTATTAGGAGACGAACAACCCACAGAATATAAAAAAGGAGAGGTTGCATATTTCGATAAGAAGGGAGGATTTAATATTGATTTTAATTATCGAGATTCAATAAGAACCGCTGTTCAGTTGCATACAAAAAATCTTTATATTAATGTAGATGGAGTTTTTGATATTAGTCCAAAAAAAGTTGGAGAAGTTCTTAAGGAAACATGCGATGTAATTATAAAATATTGTGGGGGAACTGTTGAACTATTCGGTATAGAAACCGTTTTCTAAACAGTCTAATGATCTAAATCATTAGACTACATTATGAATAAGCTTCTTCTTGCTACTTGGAATATTGGAAAAATAAAAGAACTCTCTGAATTTTTATCTGATCTTCCTGTTCAGGTTTTATCGTTGAAAGATGTTTACATAACTGAGGAAGTAGAAGAAAATGGAAAAACGTATAAAGAAAATTCGCAGAAAAAAGCTTTGTTTTATGCAAGATGTTCAAGTCTTCCCGCAATTGCGGATGATGGTGGATTAGAAATAGATGCATTAAATGGAGAGCCGGGAATTAAAAGCAGACGATGGTTAGGGTATGATGCAACAGATGAAGAATTAATAAAACATTTAAAAAAAATCTCAAAAGAATTGCCAGACAATAATAGAAATGCAAAGTTTAAAACAGTTGTATCATTTGCACTACCAAATGGAAAAGTTTGGAGTTCGACAGGATTAGTAAAAGGTGTTATTGCAAAAAAACCGCTTGTAGGACTTTCTGAAGGTTATCCATATCGTTCGTTCTTTTTTTTGCCTGATCTTAATAAGTATTATTTTGAACGACAGTTGTCAGAAGAAGAGAAAAAGCTATATAATCACAGATATAAGGCGGTTAGGAAATTAATTCCAATTATTTCTCGTGTCATCCTGAACTCGTTTCAGGATCTCAACTCGATAGAATAGATGCTGAATCAAGTTCAGCATGACAACAAAGAATATGATTGATATTAAGTTAATTAAAGACAACCCGGAAAAAGTTCAAGAAGCGGCGAAGAATAAAGGCATAGATATAGATATTAATTATGTTCTTAATATCTACGAACGGACTAAAGAAAAACAAATCATAGTTCAAACTCTAAGGGAAGACCGCAATAAACATGCCAAAGCCGCGTCAAACGCGGTTGATAATGAAAAAGTTCATATAATCGAAAAAGGAAAAGAAATAAAAATAGAGTTGGAAAAAGAAGAAGCAGCGCTTTCCGCTTTAGAAGAAGAGTTGAAAAATTGGTTACATAAAGTTCCGAATATTCCCGCAGCAGATGTTCCTCTTGGAAAAGATGAATCAGAAAATGTAGTTATCAGAAAATGGGGACAGCCAAAACAATTTGATTTTAAAGTTAAAGACCATATTGAATTAGGGAAACTTTTAGACGGAATAGATATAGATTCTGCAGCAAAAGTTTCGGGATCGAGATTTACGTATCTAAAGGGCGATATTGCATTATTAGAATTTGCCCTACTGCAATACGCATTTTCTGTCTTGCTGGATGAAGAAATACTTAAACCTCTTGCAGAAAAAATTGATAAAGATTTTAGTGCTAAACCATTTATTCCAGTTGTCCCACCTGTCATGATACGTCCAGATGTGTTTGAAAAAATGGCGAGAAAAGATCCAGAAGAAGAACGGTATTATTTTCCAAAGGATGATTTATTCTTGATAGGAAGTGCAGAACATACGTTGGGGTCGTTTCATATGGATCAAACTCTGTATGAAAAAAGTTTGCCAATACGATACGTAGGGTTTTCAACAAGCTTCAGAAGAGAAGCGGGAAGTTATGGAAAAGATACAAAAGGAATTATACGGGTTCATCAATTTGATAAAGTCGAAATGGAATCATTTTCAACTTCAGAAAATTCTTTAAAAGAACAAGATTTTTTTGTTTCCATTCAAGAATATCTTATGCAATCTTTAGAAATTCCATATCAAGTTGTTATGATTTGTACCGGAGATATGGGAGTACCAGATGCGAGACAAATAGATATTGAATCATGGATTCCATCACAAAATAAGTATAGAGAAACTCATACATCAGATCTTATGACAGATTATCAATCAAGAAGATTACAAACAAAGGTAAGAAAAAAAGATAATACTACAGAGTTTGTTCACATGAATGATGCAACTGCGTTTGCGATTGGGAGAACAATAGTTGCAATTTTAGAAAATTATCAGCAAGAAGATGGAAGTGTAAAAGTTCCGAAAGTTCTTCAAAAATTCCTCGGAAAAGCAGAAATAAAACCACAGAAATAATTTTAAAAATTAGCCTCAAAAAATAAAAAAAAGTAATAAAATAGTAAAAAAATTATGTTGTGATTTTTGCCTTCTTTACAATCTAAATTAATAATTTTGAAGCAAAGAAAAAATATTGACAAAAAAGAATAAATATCTCATTATAAACGAAATCTTATTTTCAATTTTATTGAGAATATTTTACCGCCTTTTCTAAAAAAAGAGGTAGAAAAAAGGAGGTGATTTCTACCATGGCAAAGAAAAAAAAGAAGAAGAAGAGATAAATTGGCAATCCGGTTTACGGAATGACCAATTGATCAATTGGTACCCCTCACCAACTTTGGTGAGGGGTTTTCTATATGGTAAAATATATCTATGTTTAAATTCCTCAATAAATTTTTTGATTCAAATGAAAAAGAACTTAGAAAACTTGAAACAATTCTTTTGGAAATAAATTCATTAGAGTCAAAAATACAAAAATTAAAAGATAGTGATTTTCCAAAAAAAACAAAAGAGTTTAGAGAAGCAGTAGTAAGCGGGAAGTCCTTAGATTTAATACTTCCAGAAGCGTTTGCCGTAGTTAGAGAAGCAGCAAGAAGAGGTATCGGACAACGGCATTTTGATGTGCAGTTGATTGCTGGTGCTGTTTTGGCAAGCGGAAAAATCGCAGAACAAAAAACAGGGGAAGGAAAAACATTGTCTGCAGTCCCTGCGTTATATCTTCATAATTTGACGGGGAAAAATATTCATTTGGTAACTGTTAATGATTACTTAGCTCGTAGAGATGCCGGGTGGATGGGGCCAATTTTTAATCTGCTGGGAGTATCTGTTTCTTCAATTATTAATGATCAGTCGTTTTTGTTCGATCCGAATTATAATGATTCAAATGCAAAAGATTTTCGCCTCTCTCATTTAAAACCTATTTCAAGAAAACAAGCATATGAAGCAGATATTGTTTACGGAATAAATTCGGAATTCGGTTTTGATTACTTGCGGGATAATATGGCGCCAGATATAGATTCTGTTGTGCAGAGAGGATATTATTTTGCAATTGTTGATGAAGTAGATTCTGTTTTAGTTGATGAAGCTCGGACTCCTCACATAATATCTGCGCCGCAAGATGAGCCGTCTGAAAAATATTATGAATATGCAAAATTGGTGGATAAACTTACACCACAAATAGACTACAAGATAGATGAAAAATTAAAAACTGCTCACTTAACAGATCATGGTATTGGGAAAATAGAAAAATTATTTGGTATTTCTAACATTTACGAAAAAGATTTTGACACAGTATATCACTTAGAAGCAGCATTAAAAGCCCGGACTCTTTTTCATCGCGAAAAAGATTATATTGTTAAAGATAATCAGGTAATTTTAGTTGATGAATTTACTGGAAGACTTATGATTGGGAGACGACTTTCTGAAGGACTCCATCAAGCATTGGAAGCAAAAGAAAATGTTTCTATCCAAAGAGAATCAAGAACTTTAGCGACTGTTTCTTTGCAAAATTATTTTAGGATGTATAAAAAACTTGCAGGAATGACGGGGACTGCAGTTACAGAAGCGGAAGAACTTAATAAAATTTATAAATTGGATGTAGTGGTAGTGCCAACGAATAAAAAGATGCAAAGGATAGACCTCTCGGATGCTGTATATAAAACAGGCAGGGCAAAGTTTAGTGCAGTCGTAAATACTATAGAAGAAGCGCACAAAAGAGGACAGCCTGTTTTAGTAGGGACTACTTCGATAGAAAAAAATGAAATTGTTTCAGAATTATTGCGAAGACACGGTATAAAACACGAGATGTTAAACGCGAAAAATCACGAACGGGAAGCAGAAATTATTGCTCAAGCTGGAGCAAAGGGTGCTGTGACTGTAGCAACAAACATGGCTGGTAGAGGGGTGGATATAATTTTAGGCGGAGATATGTCAAAACAAAATCCGAAACAATGGAAAAAAAATCATGATGAAGTTGTTGCGTTTGGAGGGTTGTATGTTATTGGAACCGAGCGACACGAATCACGTCGAATTGACAACCAACTAAGAGGACGATCAGGAAGGCAAGGAGACCCGGGGACATCAAGTTTTTTTGTCGCGTTAGACGATGAAATTATGCGGCTTTTTGGAGGAGGTACGATTTCTGGACTTATGACACGGTTTAACATGCCGGAAGATGTTCCTTTGCAGCATGGGTTGGTTTCTCGCGCTATCGAACAAGCCCAAATAAAAGTTGAAGGATTTAATTTTGATATTCGAAAACATCTCGTTGAATATGACGATGTATTAAATAAACAAAGAGAAATTATTTATGTGCTTAGAAGAAAAGTTCTTGCGGTAAAAGTTGAATCTGATGAAAAAAGTTCATTAAAACATCAAATATTGGGAAAAATACAACACGTTACTTCGAATATTGTAGTAATACATAGTTCTGAATTACTGGAAAATGCAAACGAAAGAATTGTTGATGAGTTTGTAACGATAATTCCTTTTGACGAGGGCTCGAAAATTCAATTAATTAAACAACTTGATCAACTGCATGATATCGATCAAAAAACAGAATTTTTGTCAAAGTTGGCGCTGGATGTGTATGAAAAAAGAAAAAAAGAAATGGGAGAGGAGTTGGCTCGAGAACTCGAACAATTCGTAATGCTTTCCGTTATTGATAATCTATGGACAGATCATTTGGACGCAATAGAAAATTTAAGAAGCGGAATAGGGCTTAGAGGATATGGACAACGGGATCCTTTGGTTGAATATAAAAACGAAGCGTATTCGATGTTCGAACGTCTTGTGAGTGCGATTGACGATGAAATAGTTCATCGTATCTATAAAATTCATGTTCAACATACGTCTTATGGAGAAACACAAAAACACATAATTACAAAACCGGCAGGCGGTGATAAAGTTCCTGAAGTTTCAACCACCCAAAAATCTCAACCTCTCAGTTCACAACACAAAAAGTTGGGGCGTAACGATCCATGCTGGTGCGGCAGCGGTAAAAAATACAAAAAATGCCACCTGAATAGCGATTTAGACCGTTAAATAAGTATAATCTATCATTTTAGGTACAGTACAGTACAGTATTGCTTTTAATGATTTACAAATGTGGGTAAATTTGTATAAGTAACTGATCGAAAGCGCTCCCCAATTTGGAGAAATCAAGAAAAATTGGTAAAATCAGCACGTGCAAGAATTCATTCCAATTCAGATTGATAAATCACATCTCTCAACGATAGGTGAAAGATTGTATACACAAAGCCTGGATCTTATTCGGGAACTTGTTGCAAATGCATATGATGCCGATGCAGCTGAAGTCCGAATAAGAGCAGACGACTCAGCAATTATCGTTGAGGACAATGGATTAGGAATGAACAAAGACGGACTCAAACAGTATTTAACAATCGGTTCCAAATTTCAAAAATCAAAATCATCTCAGTCCACGATTCAAACGAGTCAGAATCGGCGAATTTGGTATCGGTAAATTTGCAGTACTCTCAGTGTGTGACCGTTTTGAAATTTACACAAAATCCAAAGGCTACGGGGCAACACTCATCTTCAACAGACAAGATTTTGAAACAAGAAACGATTGGAATATTCCTCTTATTGAACATCAAACGGGTACGGAAGATACGGGAACACAAGTATCGCTTTTCCATATAAAGAAACCTATTTCGCTTTTTGATATCGAGCGGCATCTCATTCATCTATTTCCACTGAATGATAAGAACTTCTCAATTTACTTAAATGGTAGTAAATTGCGTTCAAAGTTTATTCCAGGTGAACGATTTAAAATTAATGAAGCGACGGCATTTGGCCAGATACAAGGAGAAGTGATTCTCTCAAGTCTTATTCTGCCAAAAGAGTCAGTAGGCATTGGTATTCGAGTGAAAAGCGTGTTGATAAAGCGGGAGACGTTTAACATAGAGGGGCGCTCCATAGTGTATCTGTCAGAAGACTAATAGGTGAAGTCAACGCAGATTTTCTGCCGATTACTGCTTCGCGCAATGATTTTATAACAGACAGGCAGGAGTATAAAGCATTTGAAACAATCATCGCAAAAAAGCTTCGGCGAGTCGTTCAAACTCTTAAGCAATCAGCTCTTTCCTACCAAGACAAAAAGGCAGAACAGGTTCTTTCGGAGGCGCTAGTAACCATCCTGGAAGCGCTTAAAAAAAGCAGAGATATAGTCATTCTTGAAAGTCTTCCGCTTTTTGCCAAACAGAAGATAAAATATCAGGATAGCGATAAAATTCAGTCAGGCGTCGTAAGTACAGCACTGACTACTGCCAAGCAGAAAACCAAACAAGATGGTCTGCGAGAAGCGTTGAAGCGGATAAAACCAAAAGTTCGCTCAAGAATAAAAACATTGCTTCGAGATAAAAACAGAATTGTGAAAAAAGTAAAAATAGAGGGTAGTGAGTTCCTGGTTAGTTTTACGCACCTTGGAGAAACAGAAAAAGAAAGTTTTACCGAAGGAAGCATTATTTTTATTAACCGCGACCATCCACTTTTCAAGAAACTTGAGGGAAAATCGGAAATTACCCTGTATCATTTAATCAGACTTGTCAGTCAGGAAATTATAAAACTGGGCTCATCCATCAAACCTTGAGGCAGCTTTTGACTGGCAAGGGAGACTCATAAAAGACGCATTTTCAGCAGTAAAAATCGAAAAGAACGAGCACGATCGAGTGAAATAGGAGGTGAAAAAGAATAATAAAAGCAAAAAACATTTATGAAAAAGTTAAAACCTATACGATATATTCAGTATATTCCCTCTTAGGGTATTTCCCCGCAGCTTGCTGCGAGTTTGATACAATTTGCTGGTGAGTGTTTATGTTCACAAGAGCAATAACGTGACAGTGTTGTTGTATCATCTGGTATGTCCAGCAAAGTATCGGCGGGTGGTATTTAGTAAAGAGGTTGATGAGGAGCTCAAGGTAATATGTTTGGAGATAGCAAAGCGGTACCAGGTACATTTTCTTGAGATTGGGATAGATAAGGAAATCATGTTCACTTTCTCATCCAATCAGTCCCAGTGTATCAACCGACTAAGATAGCACTACTTGTAAAGAGTATCACAGCCAGGGAGATATTTGTGAGAAGACCTGAAGTAAAGAAGCTGTTGTGGGGAGGAGAGTTTTGGAGTGATGGATATTTCATGAGTACGGTAGGTAAACACAACAGCGAAGAAGCAGTATCAGACTATGTCAAAAACCAAGGAGAAGATACTAAGTATACAGTTATTCACAAAGACCAGCTAAACCTGGATCTTTAATACACCGTCAGCTTGCTGCGGGGATCGTTTATTGCTGAAATCATGAAATTTATGGTATAATTAACGCACATTCCTTCGGGGTAAGGTGAATATCCTAATCGGTGGTTATAGCCCACGAGCTTAAATAGCATGATTTGGTGTAATTCCAAAGCCGACCGTATAGTCGGGATGAAAGAAGGAAAATAATATTGCCATCTTCTTGATGGAAATTTTAAAAAACCCCGAAGTGATCGGGGTTTTTATGTTTACAGGAATAATAAATCATTTAGGTAAAATTAAAAATAAATCCGAAAGTAAGTTACGAGTTGTATGCCCTAAAGATTTAATCAACAAGTTGTCAACAGGAGCAAGTATCGCAGTTGATGGCATTTGTTTGACTGTAGTTAGTTTACGTGGAGATTCATTCGAAATAGATTTCATGCCAGAAACCGCAAGAAGAACAAATATTAGATATTTAAAGACTAACGATATAGTCAACTTAGAGCTTCCCGTAACTCCTAATACTTTTTTAGCAGGACATATTATTCAAGGACATATTGATGGATTGGCAAAGCTGATCGGCGTCAAACAACAAGGTAAGAGTCATATATTAAAATTCTCAATACCTGACGAATTTTCTAAGTATATTGTAGAAAAAGGATCAATAGCCGTCAATGGAATTTCTTTAACCGTAATAAACATTGGAAAAAGCTTTTTTACAGTTGGAATAATTCCCCACACTTGGGATAAAACGATGCTTCATAAAATCAAATTAGGTTACTATGTCAATATTGAAGCGGATATTCTAGCAAAATACTTAGAGAAACTAACTAAACTATGAAACAAATTAAAGAAATTAAAATCGCCATAGTTAGCAGTTCCTTTAGAAAAGAAGTCACTGATAGTTTGGAAAAGAATTGTCTCAAAACCTTTAGAGAAAAAGGATTACATACAAGCCAGGTTGATATTTTTAGAGTGCCAGGGTCCTTGGAGATACCAATCGTTGTAAAAAAACTTGCTAAAAAAGGCAGTTATGATGCGATTATTACTTTTGGAGCAATACTTAAAGGAAAAACGTACCACTTTGAGCAAATTGCCAGTGAGTGCATCAGAGGTTGTATGGATGCTTCTTGGCAACATGAAGTTCCGGTTATTTTTGAGGTTTTAGCTGTTTACGATCTTCAGGATGCAGTCAAGCGAGCTACACGCAAAGAAGAAAACAAAGGAGTGGAAGCAGCATTAACTGCTTTAGAGATGATTAAGCTTTTATCAAAAATATGAGTAACTTAATTTCAGTATCCAAAGCGATAGATGAGATAAAACAGGGAAAACTGCTCATTATAGTTGATGATCAAAAAAGAGAAAATGAAGGAGATTTTTACATATCCGCAGATAATGTAACCGTTCAATCTATCATGACAATGGTCAGATTTGGTGGAGGATTAGTATGTACGGCAATTACCAAGCAGCAAGTAGTCAGATTAGAACTTCCGTTAATGGTGCCTCTTTTAGAAAATAATGAAAAAACGAAAGTCAATTTTACTATATCAGTTGATGCCAAAGAGGCTATTAGTACTGGCGTTTCAGCTTATGATCGTTTAAAAACTATCAAAATTTTAGCCAACTCTAAATCCTTGCCAAGTGATTTAACACGTCCAGGCCATGTCTTTGGGTTGGTGGCAAAAAACGGCGGTGTTTTAGAAAGGGATGGACATACGGAGGCGGCAGTGGACTTAGCAAGACTTGTCGGTTTTACGCCTGCAGGAGTTATTTGTGAGATTGTTGGAAAGAGCGGAAAAATGGCTAAACTGCCAGAACTTATTAAACTATCTCGGAGATTAAATATTAAGATAATTTCTATTAAAGATTTGATTGCATTCTTAAAAAAGAATCCTCTGGAAAGACTTGAAGGTGATAAAGAAATAATAAAAACAGCTGCCTCAGAACTCCCTACCGAGTACGGAGACTTTCGACTGATAATTTATAAATCAGTAATCGACAGCAGAGAACATGTAGCCTTAGTAAAAGGAGATGTGAAAGATACTGTGCTTTTGAGAATTCATTCTCAATGTTTAACTGGAGATACTCTTTTATCTCTAAAATGTGATTGTCGGGAACAATTACATCAGAGCATACAATTAATAAATAAAAATGGTAATGGTGTTATTTTATATCTTAATCAAGAAGGAAGAGGGATAGGATTAACCAATAAAATTAAAGCGTATTCCTTACAAGATCGAGGTCATGATACAGTAGAGGCAAATGAATCGCTTGGATTCCCAATTGATGCTCGTCAATACAAAATTGCAGCTGATATCTTAAAAGACTTGGGAGTTTCAAGGATAAATCTTTTGACTAATAATCCAGATAAGGAAAAACAGCTTATGGAATTTGGTATAGAAATTACAAAAACTACTCCATTGGAGATAAAGCCAAACAAGACAAACAAGCATTATCTTATAACGAAAAAGCAAAAATTAGCGCACAGACTTAGACTTGTTTAATTTTTAATGAATAATTTTCAGGATTTAACCTTTCTCAGAGAGTCTTTATCACTTGCAAGAAGAGGAATGGGTTGGACAAATCCAAATCCTATGGTTGGAGTAATCCTTGTTAAGGATGGACAAGTAATTGGGAAAGGTTATCACAAAAAAGCAGGTTTAGCCCACGCAGAAATTGAGGCTTTAGCATCCTGCAAAGAGAGTCCAGAGGGATCAACTCTTTATAGTAATCTTGAGCCTTGTAGCCATTTTGGAAGAATGTCACCTTGTATAGATGAAATCATTAAGGCAAAAATAGCTCGTGTGGTTTGTTCCACTTTAGATCCGAATCCAAAAGTACACGGTAACGGGGCAGGGAAGCTGAGAAAAGCCGGTATTGATGTGTCTGTTGGAACTTTGGGAGATGAGGCAAGACTATTAAATGAAGCATTTTTTATCTTTCATGAAAAGAATCGTCCGTTTATAGCGCTTAAATTTGCCGCAAGCTTAGATGGAAAAATTGCTACAAAAACAGGTGACTCAAAATGGATTACCAATAAACGAGCGCGTCAGTTCGCAAGAAAACTGCGAGCAGAATATCAAGCAATTTTAGTAGGAATCAGTACGATCATGTGTGATAATCCTCATTTAGGGGTGAGGGATAAAACGAAAAAAGATACACTAAGAATCATTTTAGACCCTAAACTAAGAATTCCTTTTGAAAGCCAGGTGTTAAGAGACGATAATGTGTTACTAGTTACTACTTTCAATGCTTCGAAGAAAAAAATAAAGTTTTTACAACACAAAGGAACTCCAATTTTAGTATTTAAGAATCACGAAATACCATTAAAAGATTTACTTGTTTATCTAAAAGATCAAGAAATTATTAGTATTTTAATAGAGGGTGGAGGTAGGACTTTAGGAAAATTCGTTGATGAAGAATTAGTTGATAAAGTTTATGCATTTTATGCCCCCATCATTATTGGTGGAGAAGAAGGAATTAGTGTTATTGGAGGGAGCGGAGCAAAATATATTAAAGACGCAGTTCGTCTAAAAAATGTTACTTTTAAAAAATTTGATGAGAACATGCTAATAATAGGTTACCCAGCCATGTCTTAATGTATCTATACATTATAAAATCGATTCGTATAGATCCGTATAGACCCATTTGGTTGGCATTTCAAAAAAATGCCACTTGACAAATTGGTTTTAGTTTTCTATGATGACATCATCTTCAACGCCGAAGATCTGAAAAAGACAACGACGTCCTCAAGCTCCTTCATAGTATGCTTGACGCAAAAAAAGCATTTTTAAAAATAAAATCAGGTGATATTGAGTTTGTGGATTTACGGTTTGTTGATCCCCGGGGCGTGTGGCAGCACATGACACTACCTGCTCACGAGTTTACGTTTTCCAACTGTCAAGCCGGATATGGATTTGATGGATCAAGTATCAAAGGATTTTCTACGATTTACGAAAGCGACATGCTTTTAAAGCCGGATTTAGAAACTTTCTTCATGGATCCGTTTTTTGGAAAAACATTAGTTTGTATTTGTGATGTTTTCGACCCTTTAACCGGTAAAAATTTTGAAAAAGATCCCAGGTGGACTGCAAAAAAAGCAGAAAGCTATCTTAAGAAAAGCGGAATTGGGGATATTTCGTATTGGGGACCAGAAATAGAATTTTTTGTCTTTGATAAGCTCTATGTACACCTATCGCCAGAGTATTCGTATGTTCAAATAAGAAGTAATGAATTTACAAATGAATACGCAAATAGTTCAACAGAAGCATTAGACGGCTACCGCATTGCAAATAAAACAGGGTATTTTCCTCTTCCTCCTTTTGATAAATTTCAAGCTTTTAGAAGTGAGATGGTAAAAATTCTGGAAAGTATTGGAGTTGAAATAGAGGTACATCATCACGAAGTAGCAAGCGGAGGGCAAGCAGAAATTGACATGCACTATGACACACTTGTTTCTATGGCAGATAAGGTAATGAAGTATAAATACGTTGCAAGAAACTTGGCGAAAAAATACGGTATGACAGCCGTCTTTCTTCCTAAGCCCATCTTTGGGGATAATGGTTCTGGAATGCATACTCACCAAAGTGTTTTTAGAAGAGGAAGAAATCTGTTTTATGAGCCAAAAGGGTATGCGGAATTATCATCTACAGGAATGTCTTATCTTGCAGGATTGTTATCAAACATTTCTACAATCTTAGGAATTACTAATCCAACACTTAATTCATACAGGCGACTTGTTCCGCATTTTGAAGCACCTACCTCAATTGCTTTTTCCAAAAGAAATAGATCCGCAGCGGTAAGAATACCAACATACTTTACAAAAAATGAAAAATCAAAACGAATTGAGTTTCGAGTCCCAGATCCGACATGTAATCCCTACCTTTCTTTTTCTGCACTTTTGGTTTTTGGAATCGAGGGAATCAAAAAAAATCTTGATCCAAAAAAATTAGGATTTGGTCCATTTGAAGAGAATATTTGGGAAAATGCAAAAATTCCCCAAACACCAAATAATCTTTTTGAAATTTGGAATAATTTAGAAAAAGATACGACTCTGATTAAAAGTGGCGTGTTTTCTCAAGAGTTGATTACCAGTTATTTGGAATTAAAACGTAGTGAAGCAACACAAAGCCTTTTATATCCAACTCCGGCTGATTTTTTCTTCAATTCAGACATTTAATTTTACTTACTATTTTTTGTTTGACAAACTAATTTTGAATTGAAATACTAAGGAGTGATGATTAGCACTTCTGTATTTTCCCTTACTGACGTACGGTTTTGGATTTATTATTTCTATTTTTTTATTGCTGCATTTTTTGCATTTTATATTCCTGGGGTTATTTTTCTTAAAAACAATTCTTTTACTTTTTTTCAAAAAACTGTTTTATCTTTAGTTTTGGGAATGGTGTTATGGGCATGGCAGGGATTTGTATTTGGATATCTTGGTATGCGTTGGATGTCATACGTTTACGTGACAATATTTTTTATTTTTTGGATAAAAAAGTTTCATTTTTCTTTTCCACACTTTAAAAAACCTGACGTACTTTTATCAAGCATTATTACAGTTGGTATAATTCTCCAAACAAGTATTTTGTTGCTTACGGGAATAAGACATTCTGGAGGAATATATTTCTGTTGTGGAGCAATAGGAGACAATGTATATCACATAGAAATTGTATACCAGTTACTGCGACAATTTCCTCCATTCGAACCAGGAATGTATGGAGTGTTTATCCATAATTATCACTACTGGGCGCATCTTGTTGTAGAAGAATTGTCGCGAGTATTTTTTATTCCATTTATTCATATTCAATTCCAATACATGCCAATTTTTATATCTGCTTTCTTGGGTTTATTAACAATTATTTTTGGACAAATTTGGAAACTTAAAAAAAACATTGTGTTTTGGATTTTATTCTTTTTTTATTTTGGGGGAGATTATATTTATATTGTAATTTTGTTATTGGGAAGAGGTCTTCATTTCGATATGGGACCGCTTGAAAATGGATTAGCGTTTTTGAATAACTTTCCTCGGTCGTATGCGGTAATAGTATTCTTGGCAGGGCTTTGTTTGTTGTCAATCTGGATTAAAAAAAGAGATATATACATAGGATTTTTAAGTGCAATACTTTTGGGAAGCGCAATTGCGTTTAAAGTGTATATTGGAATTCTTGCATTAAGTGGATTGCCGCTACTGTTTTTTTATTTTATATATAAAAAAGAGTACCGCATGATATTTCCTATAGTTCTTTCTTTTATTTTTGCTTTGATTGTATATCTTCCTGTAAATAAAGCTTCCGGCGGGTTATTTTTTACAGGTTTTTGGAGGTTTGAAGAGTTTATTGTCCAACCGGCTTTGGGACTGTCTCATTTGGAACTGGCACGAGAAATATATTTCAACCATCGAAACTATTTGCGGGTGTTACAATATGATTTATTTTTTATGGCGCTTTTTACTTTTTCTATATTTGGAATAAAATTAATAGGTTTTTTTCAAAATAAAAAATCACTTTCTATTTTGCCAATTGAAGTTAATATATTTTTACTGTCTTCAATACTCATAAACTTATTTATTGGATTTTTCTTTCAACAGGAATCAGGCGGGTCAAATTCATTTAATTTTTTAGTAAGTGTGTATATTATTATTTCGATCTATGCTGGAATCTCAGTCTCATACTGGTTACAAAAATCAAGCAACTTATTTAAGATTATAATTATTTTATTGATACTTATGGGTACACTTCCGCGAATTGCTTTTGAAGAATATAAAAATATAAAAATGTTAAGACCTGGCTCAGCTTTTTTTATCGATGAGGAGCATTTAAAAATTTTTGAATTTATAAAGAATAAAACATCTCCTGAGTCACTCATTTTAAGTCCAAGACTAAATTATCTTACTTTCCTTGCACAAAGACCAATATTTTTGGGAGATTGGGGAATTTTAGACAGTCATACCATTGATACATCACAGAGACGTAATATAATAAAAGAAGTACTGAAAAATCCCGATGAAAAAGTTGTTTACAAACAACTTAAAGATAACAATATTTCACATCTCTATCTCTCGTTTGGTCAGTTTCTTGTAAGTACGGATTCTGCGAAGTTTTTGAAAAAAGTATTTTCAAATGAATATGCAAAGATTTTACAAGTCAGTTACGCACAGTAAATTATTTGATTAAATGTAATTTTATTTGACACATTTTTCAAAGTTTTATACTCTTAATACATGTCTTCACATTCTCATTATCACCGTTTAAAAAATAAATGGATTGACCGTCATAGAAATGTTAAGAATATTATTTGGGAAAAACATCAGGATGCTTTAAACTGGGCAATAAATAGTTTTCCGGCCAAGCAATTAGTTGCAGGTTCTTTAGGAGGAATGTTGTTATTGTCTGCTCCTTCTATAACTATGCTGCCAAAATCCCCGTTGTTGCTTACCAAAGAGCAACATGCTCAAGATTTAGATACAGACACAAAACTTATGCTTGATTTAAAAGGAAAAATTCCTTCAGATGTCAGACCGCTTTCTCTTGATGAAGAAGAATCTATTGCAGAAATTTTGACAAAAGATTTTGGTTTTAGAGTGACAAGTTCGGTTCATGGAAAAAAATTAAACAGAAGCTATGGACTTATTGGGTACGAGCAGCATTTAGTTTTGTTTCCGGGTGATACTATTTATTCCCATTTTGAAAATGATGGGGAGTTTCAAAAATTTAGCAGTGCTGGAATGGCACCGGGACTTTCTGCGTGGAGATATTTCGCATTTTCCAAACATGCACTTACTCAAAAAGATATACTCCGGGAAAAATACTACATTGCAGTGCAAACATTTCTTGCTCCTGGGTTTGACGAACATGTAGCAGAATTTAGGAATTTTTTTAAATACAGAAAGATGTTGGTGATTAATCCAGAAAATGGAAAAGCGATTGTCTGCGATATAGCAGATGCAGGACCTTCTCCTTGGACAGGAAAACATTTGGGAGGATCTCCTGAAGTAATGAGCTATTTACATAGAGTTGATGGCGCAGGGGTGGGGCCTGTATTATATTTTTTTATTGATGATCCGGAAGATGTTGTATCTTTGGGACCTGCTACAATAAGATAAAACATGAAACCCATTCGACAAGCTCAGGGTAAACATTTTTATAGCCATATAATTGAATTGGAATCGTTGTTTGTCCATATTGAGGATTTAGAAATATCAGACGGAGAGAAAAATCATTTACGATTGCTTGCTGATTCTACTATTCATCACACAATCATTGATGCAATTCTTTCAGAGTTAAATACAGAAGATAAGAAGAATTTTTTACACATTCTTTCTTGCGAAGATCATAATGATATTTGGAGATTTCTTAATACGAAAGTAGATTCTATAGAAGAAAAAATAAAAAAAGTAGCTCAAGATTTAAAAAAAGAATTACACGAGGATATAAAGACGGCAAAAAAATAAAATTAATCTTTGATTACATAACCAAAACCGCGGACTGAGTGGAGTAGTTGTTTGTCGAATCCTGAGTCAACTTTTTTTCTCAAATATCCTATATATACATCAATTACTCGTGTTTCAATTTCCGGGGCATACAACCAAATTCTGGTTAAAATCATTTCCCGTGTTAAAATTCTTCCTTTATTACTCATTAAATACGCAAGTAAATGAAACTCCTTTGGAGTCAAATCTATCTTTTTTCCTGCTCGTTTTACTTCAAGTGTTTTATTGTTTAATTCAAGATCATCTATTTTAAAAACTGTGTTAGTGTCTTGTCCATTTCGAAGTCTTGCTTTTATTCGTGCGAGTAAAACTTGAGCTTCAAAAGGTTTACTTACGTAATCATCAGCACCTACATTAAGTCCCTGAGCTACATCGGAGGGGCTATCTTTTCCGGTAAGAATAACAACAGGCAAAGAAGGATATCGTTTTTTAATTTCTACACAGACTGTTTCACCTGTAATATTAGGAAGTCCAAGATCTAATACTATCAGATCCGGTTCAAGTTGCTTAGCAAGTTTTAAAGCAGCAGCGCCGTCCGAAGCAGTGTGTACAGAATAGCCATTATCTAAAAGAAGATATTTGAGGAAGTTTAAGAGATCGTTATCGTCTTCAACAACGAGAACTTTATAGACCATAACTATTCGGTATTATACTCTTTTCTTACAATTTTTACAAGATGGAGTCTTACCTAATGCTAAATGGTACTGTAGAAAAGCCTTTACCTAATCGAATAATGGTATTGAAAATAA
>Ga0155060_135_pt1 | contig 20219 bp, 25 predicted proteins | sample RifCSPhighO2_01_FD_106028 | JGI IMG/M metagenome (GOLD analysis project Ga0155060, IMG submission 106028) | Candidatus Levybacteria bacterium RIFCSPHIGHO2_01_FULL_38_12
CTACAGCTTCGCTTATGTACGCTCCTGAAATTTACGGAAGATCGGATGTGCAAACAGTAAAAGTGGTCAAAGAGTCCCAGCTTATTAGCGGGAAAGATTTTATCAAGAACCAAAAAGGTCTTTTAATTGGAATAGGAGTAGCTGTAGTCTTAGCAATTATTGGATTTATTATTCTTAAAAGAAAAGGTGCGACTTCACCACCTCCTACCCCTCCTCAACAAGGTGGTAATGTGATGCCTGACGTTAATCTACCGCAGAGTAATCAAACATGATCAATGGCAAACAGAAAGATATTGTATTTATTACTCCTTCTTGTAGCACTGGTTGTTATAGCTTTCATTACAAAAAATTTTAATCTATATAATACCTCCTCAAATGAGCCACCAGATAGACAGGCTCATGCAGTAAAGTTCTATGATGAAAAAACATTTTTTGAGGGAGTAAGTAGAGCAAAAAAAGATGTTACTAAACCGGATTACTTAGTTACTGGCGGAATAGTTCCTCACGATCTTTTTGTAAATTTTATAATCGCTGATTTTTTCCACCGCCTATCACTTCAAAATCCTAAGACAATAATTATTTTGGGTCCGAATCATTATGAGAAGGGTCATTTTGAAGCACTTACAAGTCTTTATGGTTGGAATACAGCTTTTGGTGTTGTAGAACCAGATGAAAGTTTGACCAAAACTCTCGTTGACAAAAATTTAGTAAATGTTGATGAGGAAGTATTACCAAATGACCATGCGCTGTCAGCTTTAATGCCTTTTATTAAATATTACATGCCCAATACAAAAGTCGTTCCTATTTTGCTAAGTCAAAAATTATCAAAAGAACAATCCGAAGTTCTTGCGGATAATTTGAGCAAATTGGTAACGAAAGATATAGTGATAGTTGCCTCTGTTGATTTTTCTCATTATTTGACAAGTAGACAAGCTAAAGAAAAAGATGAAATAACTTCGGAGGTCATGAGAGAATTTGATTATCGGAAGTTATATACTCTTAACAGCGATTACCTTGATAGTCCGGCTTCTATTGGAACATTACTTATGGTTATGCAAAGATTAAATACCACTAATATGGATCTTTTGTATCACACGAATTCCGGTGAATTACAAAACAATAATCAAGTAGAAACAACCAGTTATTTTTCGATTCTATTTACGGAGTAAAGAAGCTATGATTCATTTCATTAAATAATATGTTTTGGAGCTTGAGTTTTATAATATTACTTATAGTTGCTGTTTTTGCAATTCCTCCTTTAATTCAAAGAAATTCAGCCCAGGTAGTATCGCCAATGACTGCTGATATTTTAATCAGTGCTGATATTACTTTTATAAACCTAGAAACTTCTCTTATCAGGAATTGTCCTTTAGTGAATGATGGAATGAAGTTTTGTGGAGATGAGAAGAACATTTATGGCTTAGTATTTGCTGGGGTTGATATAGCAAGTTTAGCAAATAATCATGCTAGCAATTATGGAACTAATGCTGTGACTTCAACAGCTAATTTACTAAGTAGCAATGGAATACTTGTGACTGGCATTGATGGTCCCGTTTATAAGAATGTCCGAGGGCTAAACTTTGCTTTTTTAGGGTATAACGATATTGGGTATAAACAGGAGGGAATTTCATGGGCGGATGAAGCTAAAATTCAAACTGAAATTGCCGAAGCTCATAAAAAAATAGAACACCAAAGTCAGCCAAACGAAAGACAGAAATTTTTGGGTCATCTTGCAATAGATAGCGGAGCAGATTTAGTTATTGGGAATCATCCACATTGGGTACAGCCAATCGAGATTTACAAAGATAAATTGATTACCTATGCTCATGGTAATTTTGTTTTTGACCAGGAATGGAGTCTTAAAACAAAACAAGGAGTGGTGGGTAGGTATACTTTCTTTGATAATTAAGCTAGTTGACGTTGAATTTTTGCCCGTTCAGATTATGAATTATGGACAACCTTATTTTATAGAGAATTTAACAGAAAAACAGAAGATAATCACTGAAATGTTTGAAGAAAGCAGTAAATTAAGTATTGGAACAAAAGTTACTCAAAAGTAATGATAAAGATTGTAGAGAAAGGAAAATAAAACTTGCGAATTTTTTCCAGCTCGAAAGGAATTTAACAAAATTAATGAAGTGAGCGAAGGCCGAGCGGAGCGAGGCCTGAGCGTTCGACGACGAATGTGATTTGTGTTGACGTTAGGAGGAGAAAGCAAGGCAGCAGTCGGCAATTCCTTTTCCCCTTTAACCCCTTTTCCTTGCCGACGCTGCCGTAGCGAACGTCAGTAATTTTTGGTAAAATACGTTCGAGCGATATAATATACTCGCTCCCATTGTATTTAGAACAATTCTTATATATAATTACAAATTATGGCAAAAGGAGGCAATAGAATCACGATTGGTCTTGTTTGCAGTGAGTGTAAAAACAGAAATTATTTAAGCACTCGAAATAAAATAAACACCGAAGAAAAACTGGTGTTAAAAAAATACTGCAGGCGCTGCCGCAAAAGAACTCCGCACAAAGAAACGGAAAAATTAAAATAACTTCCAAAGAATTTCAGGCAAAAGTTCTTTAATCAAAAATGGCAATGACACCATAATCTCCAATCGCTTTCTTCTCAACCCTCTTAACTGTACTTTTAACACATTAATCTGCATTTTAGCCTCTCGTTTGTCTTTACGATCGTGAAGATTTTCGATAAGCAAGTTTACCTTTTGAATTTTCTCTTCAACTTCCAAAAACTTCTCTTCTACTTTATCCAACTCCCAAACTTTCCGAGCAAGCGCTTTTGGATCTCCAAATAACACATGAGATACTTCAAGCACATATACTTCTTTTTGCAATCCGTTTGTTTGAATAAACTCAATCATTTCCTTTCCTATTGGAAGTGGTGTAACCCAAATAGACTTCTGAAGCATGCCAAATCCGAGATTTTTTAATTTTAGTCTTAGCCTATCACGAACACCCCTTGTCTTTTCTTCGATGTCAAAAAGAACAAGTATCCACTTTTTATTCCATTTTCTTGAAAGCTGTAAAAGGGGAAAATCTCTTTTAATATCAGTATTTCCAGACGCTGTAAGCCGAAGATACACCTGATCATTTTGAATGACTTTTTCGATGTTTCCGGTTTTAAGCAATCGACTCATCACCTGGTAATAATTATTTCTTTTATACCTTCTTGGAGTAAAACCGTACATAATTTCATATCCAGAACTCAAAAGCTTTAACGGATCTCTAACCTCTTCAAATACATCACCCACCCCGGCAAGGGTAAGCAAAAGAATGTCTTTTGGTTTTAAAAGCTTTTTCACGTTAATTAGCTATATCATTTCACTTCACGATCGTAGTGTCAAGTGATATATATAAATTACATTTCTATCTTCTGTCTTCAAATGTTTGTAAGCTGAAGCATTACCGATCTGTTTGCAAAAAAAGGTCTCAAACTATATAATTAAATCGTAGGGCTGTGGTGAAACGGCTATCACTGTTGTCTCCAAAACAACAATTCTGAGTTCGAATCTCAGCAGCCCTGCTACAATCAACTCACTTCGTTCGTGATCATAGCAAGCTATTAAATTGCGAACAATACTTTAAAACGAGAGCTGGTTGGAAACGATTACATCTCAATGTTAACAAATAGTTTAAAATAAACTATACTTTTTCTATGGACATCGGTGAACCTATTCCCCAAAATATTCCCTGGTTTAAGAAAATAGGCGGACTATTTTCTCGTTCAAAGCCAACTCCAAAGTCAATGATTTCTATTCCTTTCCCCAGTCCGGAACCCACTTTGAAAACAGTTCAAATCTCAACTCAAATCCCAACTCCTTCTATTCCCACCATCTCAAGTCCCACCATCTCAAGAGAAAAAAGAAGATCATTACAAAAAGCAGAGTATAAAAAACGAAAAGCTGTAGAAAATGAGTTAGAGAAACTTACAAAGACTAAAACAAAAGGCACTTCTGCTGTATCGGATGAACCTATCGCAACTGAGGAAATAAAAGAAGAAGCTCACTCTGCAACGCTTACCCCAGATGACTTTCCCTGGCTTGAGAAAGATGAAGAAGTTTCTCTCTCTAAAATGACACTACATGATAAAAGTAAAAAATTTTATCTAGGAACTCTGATTAAAAGTAAAAACGGCAAATTAGAAGAAGCAGAACACATGCTTTCCGATCATGAAAAACGGCTTATTGATACTTTATTTCATACCATCCTTCCTGATGTTATTCAAAAAGGAAGTCATAGATTAGTAGCAAGATTAGAAACAGGTATCGCCAAAAAGCCTTTATTTAGAGCGTCAAAACCAGGCGGAAGCAGGGTATATTTTACGCGACTTGATGATATTGATGGTAAACCTGTTATACTATGCGTTGCCAAAGCCGATAAAGATAGCAAAAGTTATGATCTTGTTATGAAAACAATTACAACAAGTTCACATAAACAAATCAAACAAAGAGGAAGAGGATGAAAAAAGAATTACAATTAGAATCATGTTTGTGGGAAGCGGTTTCAGAAAATCCTCCGGGAACTATTACTGCTGCTGACTTACGGATTGTAGTTTCCGGAAAACCATATTTGCTTTCCGTTGCAACTACTCAACATGTAGAAGAAGTAAAACAAGTCTTGCAAAAAGATTTTGCACATGAAGCATTGCCAGACAATGCATTTTTTATTGTTGATCAAAAGGATTTAGCTTCCCAAGAAGAATTGTGTAGAAAAATCGCACAAACTCCGCTTAATCAAATTCAACCATTTCTTACAGAACTCCCTAAAGACTAGAATGCTACCGCGATTATTCCCAAACTTCCTCCCAATAATATTCCGCCGATAATATCAGACAACCAATGTTCTCCTAAATAAATTCTGCTAGTAAACATGATTACATCATATATAGCCAAAAATAGAATTAAGAACATCTTTTGTGTCATGCTCAATTTTTTTGACCTATTCAAAAGCGTAAGTAGCAGAACCGACAAAAATACTGCCCTGCCGGCATGGCCGGACGGGTAAGAAAATTCTTTTCGAATATAAAACTGGGGAAATTCAAATAATCTCTCTGTCCTTACCATAAATTCTGGAGGAGGAAAATGTCTGACGAATGTTTTGCCGAAGATTTCAAAAAAATGAAACCCAAAAAATAATGCAATAGCAGCTGTACCTCCGACAAAGGCAATTACCTTTCTTCGAAGAATAATTGAGCTGCCAATCAAAGCCAATAAAAACAATCCCGATACTTCCACGATACCAATTAAGCTAAATACCGAAAAAAAGTGATCGTATTTTCGTGAAATATTGTCCTGGAGGCGAACAGTGGTATTAAAGTCAAGCTGTGTAAATGTATTCTTTTGGACCAAATAGGAGAAAAAAACGAAAAGAAAAAATAAGAATATGCCCGCGGTAAACAAAATAAATCTTGGCTTCATTAAGAAATGATACCATATATTGCTCCATTGTTACATTGTTAAATTGCTCCATTTCTGCTACAATTGCAACCTTATAAAGCTATGACACCGCCGGCAGAAAAAGGGGAAGCAAAACAATGGCAAATTCCTGTTCAAGTAATCCTTAAAGTTTCTGGACTTATGCCCTCTCGTGCTATAAGTAAAGTAAGACTTCTTTTTGATCGTCATCCACCAGAAGGAGAGATAGTTGAAGAAACTCATATTCCTGATAATTTAGAGGAAGTTGCACCCGAAGTGGCAAAGGCAATTTCTGAAAGAAAAGGACTTATAGGTCTTTTTGAAGACGTAAGAGATGGAGAAAGAGATGCAGTTTTTAAAGTGGGCGCTGTGGGCTCCTTGATTATTTTAGCTGCTGGGATTGGATATGAATTCGGCCTGAAAGATGGAAGACATGTTAAGGAATTATGGAACCTTATCTAACCTCACTTTCCTCACTTAAAAAAAGACGGCGATAACCCTCAAGATCCTAAGCCAAGCTCCTAAACAAAGTCTTCGGGTATGTTACCATAAATAAATGAAGAAAAAATTGCAATTTTATGCAACCCAGGGATGCAAAACCTGAAGTAGCCCGTGAAATGGGCTTTTTTAATGAAGTTATTGTAGACGTAGATGGAGGCATGCAAAATAATCCCCTTGTGACAACGTTAGCCATTCGAGATTTCTTAATTCGCATGCATAGAAAACATAAAGGCTGGACGCAAGCTCAAATTAATGATGAGAGATACCAAAGAACTAAAAAAGCAGCACAATTCGCAATAGTTTCGGTGCGATAAACACAATACGGTAATTCCATTAAGCCCAATCTTTTATACCTACAATTATAGATACTATGTCTGCGAAAAATTCTATTTATGGAATTTATAATACTTTAATGATATATATCATTAAAGTGGTTAGAATGCTTTTCTGTTTTGAAATTTTTTCTTGTAATACTCTTTCTTTTGACGTTGTAAACTCGCTCCTTTTGAATGAGGAATATTAATAATAATATCACCAATTTTGTCCCAAAATTCTCGTGAGCGACCATCTTGTGCTATTTTCTCGACTATTCTTTTATACCCTTTCCCTGCATATTTCAACCGTATACTAACCGAAGCTATAGTGGGAGGTGTTACTCGTAAAATCCCTCGTATAGTCTCATATGCATATCCCTTCCCTAGCAAAACAGCGATTGAAAGTCTTTTTGCTAACATGATTTTCTCTACAGGTGATAAAAAATCTTCCAGGAAATCTTCGATTTCTTCTGAGCTTTTTAATTGAGAAATAGTGCTTCTAAAAACCTCAAGCATCCGTTGTTCAACATCTTTTCGAAGAGGATATTTGGAAACTTGCGTCATCACTTAAATGATATATATCATTTAAGTTTATGTCAATAGAAAAAATTTTAGTAACACATGTGCCGCAATAAAAATATCCTGTTTATCAATTCCCTATATTCGAAAAATATTATGCTAAAATGTAGGCTTACTCTACCTGCCGAGAATCTCATCTATTGGAGTTTAAATGTTTCTGAATATCACCAAAAACATTCTCAAAATCCCCTTCTGTTTTTAGTTCCTCAAGTGGGTCTGGAGCAAAATATGCTAAACCCTTTGTTTGTAATCAGAAAGAATAACTCCATTGATCATTGCAATGACAGATAGGTGTTAAACCTAGAAAAGCAGCGGCATAATTTCTAAAAACATTTCGGATGGCTCAACTCAGGAGTCTCACCTGTTTTGATTTTAGTTGCAACAGGTGATCCGCCAACGCTTTCTCAAAATCCCTCCCACTCAATTATTCCGGAAACTCCATAAGCAATAGGCTCATGTGCAATAATAGTAATTGGAGACTTTCCTACCGATTCTCTTTGTTGTCTATATGTCAAATGAGCCTTGAATTGTTCGGGCCGATATGAGGCAAAATACTGCTCTATTTTCATTTTTAACTGAGTTCATTTTTTTCTAGAACCTGAATATTTGCGAAGCGTTGGATATACAAGAATAGCAATGGCCAAAAGCACAATTGCTAAAGCTAGAATACCAGTTTGATAAATTGTAGTAAAAAAATCCGCTATATTCATAAGTTAACGTTGTGTTTCAAATGTAATAATATCAAAGCACAATAGGTAAACGCAAGCCCAATAAACAAACCAACTGCTATATTTAATATGCTTAATATCAAGTTATTTGAAAGAGTTGATGAAGGAAGCAATGAAAGCAACAATCCGGCTTTTGCAAGATCAAAGCATAGTTTTGCCAAACCACCCAACTGGTCACTATTAAGCTCGCGTATCATTTTTATTACAATTCCAAACCCTTTAAAAACTTTCTAAAGGAACCGTTGATGTCCGGATGTTCCAAGGCAAATTCTACAACGGTTTTTAAATACTCTAATTTATTTCCCGTGTCATAATATCTTCCTCCCTTTATAACGCAAGCTTTAACTTTTTTTCCGTCCTCAAGCATTAATTTTAAAGCATCGTTATACCATAATTCATCCCCTTCCCGTAAATTTGCCAAAGCAATATCCAGGTAACCGAAAATATCCGGCGTTAAAACAAACCCGCTGACTGTGGCAAAATCCGACGGCGCATTGTCTTTACCGGGTTTTTCGATAATCGTATCTACATCTATAATTCCTTCCTTAATCTTTTTTCCTCCGGCAAACCCATATCTGTCATAATCCGAATTGTGAGTGACTTTAACAGCAGTTAGAACCGAACACTCGTATTCTTGATACGCATTAATTAGCTGCTGAAATCGCGACACCGGCTCGGCTTTGACAAAATCATCACTCCAGGCATAGATAAATGGTTCGTCGCCGATTAGTTCTCTGACGTTTAAAAGCGGAGTTCCATTCCCGTACGGGCCTTTTTGCCTGACATAAATAAAATTAGCCATTTCTGAGATTTTTTCGATTTCCTGCAAAAGCGGAAGTTTTTTAGGACCGCCCATGCGAAGATTTTCGATTAATTCCATGCTGGGTTTATCGAAATGATCCTCGATTGTCCGTTTGTGATACCCCGTGACAATTACGATATCCTCAATTCCCGCGTTAACGAGCTCTTCGACAATGTATTGAATAATGGGCTTGTCAACAATCGGAAGCATTTCCTTAGGCATTGCCTTTGTTTGGGGAAGAAAACGGGTTCCAAACCCGGCAGCGGGAATTACTGCTTTACGGATTTTTTTAGACATAGATAAATGGATGATGATGAGTCTTTATTTCCCCATCCTAATCCCTCACTTCTAAACTCACTTCTCACATCTCATCCTCACCCTTATTCTATCCCCTTTCCTCTTTACATGTCAAATGAGATTTGGTAGAATCGGAAGAATGATAAGCCCGACTGCTTTTCTAAAACAGGTTTGGGATGAACTACAAAAAGTAGTCTGGCCAACTCAAAATGAGATAATACGGCTTACAGTTGTAGTAATTTTAGTAAGTATTCTCGTCGGACTGTTTATCGGAACTATAGATTTTATATTGGTAGAATTGATGAGAGCAATTATTAAATAATTCAGAATTTAGAGTTCATAATTCTACATTTTAAATTTAATTCTGAATTCTAAATTAATATGGATACACAACAACCAACAGAACAAAAGGAAGAGGCAGTTCAACAACCACAGCCCACTAATACAGGCCGCTGGTATATTATACATACGTACTCGGGACACGAAAATAAAGTTACTAAAAATTTAAAATCCCGTATCCAAAGTCTTGGTTTTACCGACAGAATTTTTGACATCATTGTTCCGACACGAAATACCATTAAGGTTTCCCAAGGCAAAAAAGAAAATGTCGAAGAAAAAATTTTCCCGGGATACGTTTTGATCAGAATGATTATTGACGATGAATCATGGCTTTTAGTCAGGACTACCCAAGGAGTTACCGGATTTGTGGGAGCGGGCAACAGACCGACTCCAATCTCGGATAAGGAAGTGGAAGCAATCCAAAAATTCATGAAAACCGAAGAACCGCTTTACAAAACCACCTTTACCATGGGCGAGGCGGTTAAAATTGTCGACGGCCCGTTTGCGGACTTTTTAGGTACTATTGACGAAATCGATGATACCAAGGGAAAACTGAAAGTACTGGTAAGTATTTTTGGCAGGGAAACACCGGTTGAGCTTGATTTTTTACAAGTTAAAAAGTTATAAATCCGAATACCAAGGCACTCGCCTCGCGACGCAGCGGGCGAAATTCGAATATCGAATATCGAAACTTGAAACAATATCAAAATTCAAATTGAAGAAATTTAAATCAGACTTAATAGGATTAAAAACGTTTGTAGGTAATAGATTTTTGTCATTTACATTTGTTTCTGATTTCGTGCTTCGGATTTCGAATTTTCTCCTGCAAGGAGAATTATGGCTAAGAAAATAAAAACACTTATTAAAATCAATTTACCCGCGGGTGCTGCGACTCCTGCGCCTCCTGTCGGCACAGCTTTAGGTCCTCATGGCTTGCCGATTATGGAATTTGTCAAAGCATTCAATGATAAAACTGCAGAAATGAAAGGCACAATTATACCGGCTGTCATTACGGTTTATGTAGACAGAACATTCTCTTTTATTATTAAAAAACCGCCGGTTGCCGAAATGATTAAAAAAGCCCTTAAAAAAGAAAAAGGGTCGCAAAAACCGGGAAAAGAAAACGCGGGAACTCTGACAGTTGCTCAAGCAAAAGAAATTGCCCAGGCAAAACTTGAAGATCTGAATACCACTGATTTAGAACAAGCTGCAAAAATAGTTGCCGGAACAGCCAGAAGCATGGGAGTAAAAGTCGAGTAAACTCGACAAATACCAAAGCACAAATCCTAAATTCTAAATAATATTTAAAACTCAAATAACCAAAATTCAAAACTATTTAGAATTTTGAACATTATAATTTGTTTAGGATTTAGATATTAGATATTGGAGTTTGCTGCTCCTGAAAGGAGTCTATGGGTAAAATTAGAATTAAAACCCTCGGCGACGAGGAGTTAGAACAAAAAGAAAAGAAAAAAGCCAAACAAAAAAAAGAAGCCAAAAAATTGGGTAATGCTCCTGTTGAACCCTCTCCTGTCATTGCGAGCGACCAAGTCAGACTTGGGCAGCGTGGCAATCTCGAGATTGCGGAGCCTGTCCCGAGCGAGATTGCTTCAGGCTCTTCGAGCCTTCGCAATGACAAAAGTGACAAAAAGAAAAAAGCAAAGAAATCCAAAGCTCGCAAGCGTTCGGAGTGCTATCAAGCTGCAAAATCCCAGGTTGACCGAACAAAAAAATATCCTATAAGTGAAGCGCTTGAGCTTTTGCCAAAAGTTCATTTAGCAAAATTCGATGAAACAGTTGAGCTCCATATTAATACTACCGAAACCCTTTCCGGAACTGTTTGCTTTCCTCACGGTACAGGAAAAAAAGTACGAGTTGCCATTGCAACAGATGATATTTTAAAAGAAATTGAGCAGGGAAACATTAATTTTGACATCCTGCTTGCCGAACCTTCCATGATGCCAAAACTCGCAAGAGTTGCTCGAATTTTAGGCCCAAAGGGTCTTATGCCAAACCCAAAAAATGGAACTATAAGTGTAAGTCCGGAAAAAACTGCTTTGCAGTTTGCAGACGGATTAATAACGTTTAAAACCGAAGCCAAAGCATCGATCCTTCACTTAACTATTGGCAAACTCTCATTTGGAGATAAAAAATTGGCTGAGAACATTAAAACCGCGTTTGACGCGGTAAAAAAAGAGAGAATAAAACAAGCAGTCCTCAAATCCACCATGTCCCCCGGGATCAAGCTTGAAGTCAATTAGATAGAAGTTTTAGCGTGAATGTTTTTTCCTTTTTCTAGAAGTCTAACTGCAACACGAGTTTCGCGCTTTGTCATTCTGGCTGTATTCGTCATTGCAAATAAATGCTTGGTATGCTAAACTGCATGTAACCTAAGACAGTAGGTGGTGAGCACAGTCGAACCATAAATCCTACCGAGGATCGGACATGTTTAGTATTTGGTATCAAGTATTAAGTATTATGTATACCTCGGAAGAATTCGAGGTTTTTTTGTTTTTAATGTCATTCTGAGCGGAGCGAAGAATCTCTGACTTTATGTCAGATTCACTATTGCTCGCATTCGCGAGAGATCCTTCGGTTCCCTCAGGATGACAATGCGAATTATGAAAATAGATTCTATTCAAACAAAGGGCAAAAACAGAGCGAAAAAAGAAGCGATTGTGGCTGAGCTTTCTACAAAAATACAAAAAGCCAAATCAATTGTTTTTACTAATTACCAGGGCTTGACCCACGTACAGCTTGAGCACCTCAAGAAAGCTCTCAAAAAAGCAGACGCCGAGCTTGTGGTTGCAAAAAACACATTGCTCAAGCTTGCGCTTGATCAAACTCAAAACGATTCGGAGTTTGAGGGGCCTACGGCTACCATTTTTAGCTATTCTGATCCTATCATGCCTTTAAAAGCTCTCGCAAAAACTATTAAAGAATTAAAACTTCCAATAATAAAATTTGGATTCTTTGAGAACAAAAACATCTCAGCCGATGAGATCACAAAACTTGCCTCTCTTCCTCCGCGGGAAGTTCTTATTGCCCAATTTGTCGGCACGCTCAAATCCCCTCTTTATGGATTACATAGAGCGCTTAATTGGAATATACAGAAATTGGTTTTAACACTTTATGCTATTCAGCAAAATAAATTCTAATTTCCAAATCCTAAATTCTAAATAAATCCAAAATACTAATAACCGAAATACAAAACGTTTAGAATTTAAGAATTTTTGATATTAGAATTTGTTTAGGATTTAGAAATTAGAATTTTAAATAAGGGAGGAGGTGTTTCGTATATGACAAAATTATCAAAAGATGAATTACTAAAAGCAGTTGAAGAACTTTCTGTTTTAGAGCTTTCGGATTTAGTCAAAGCTTTAGAAGAAAAATTCGGCGTTTCGGCCTCGGCAATACAAGCTATGGCGCCCGCGTCAAACGCGCCCGCGTCTGACGAGAGCGAGCCGAAGGAAGAACAAACTGTCTTTAATGTTGTCATTGCCGCCTCAGGAGCAAATAAAATCGGAGTCATTAAAGCTTTAAGAGAATTGGTCCCAACGTTGGGCCTTAAAGAAGCAAAAGACCTGGTTGACGGTGCTCCAAAAGAAGTCATGATCGCGGTTAATAAAAAAACAGCGGAAGAAGCCAAGGCAAAACTGACAACAGCGGGAGCAACGGTAGAGTTGAAGTAACCTCATTTATGTCATTCCGAGTGCAACGAGGAATCTCTCCTTACGGTTACGGGGAGATTCTTCATCTTGATTACACCAGGATTCAGAATGACATCAAGATGTGCTATTATAATATCTGCCCATGAGAAAAAAATACATCATTTTTCCTGTTTTTACAGCACTTTTTGCAACAGCAGTGTATCTTTACACAGCCCCGGGCTCAATGTTTTGGCTTGACTCGGGAAGATTTTTAGCATCCATTAAAATATTAGGTATTCCCAATCCGCCGGGCTTTCCGTTGTACATGCTTTTAGGCCACGTGTTTACCTATCTTCCTTTTGGAAATATTTTATTTCGGGTTAGGATGGTTTCTTTACTAGCGTCAGTCGCAATTCTTTTATTGGTTTTTCGAACCATAAAGTTTATTATCCTTGATAAATATAAGTTTTTGAACCACAAACAGCACCAGTACAACCGTCATTGCGAGGACTCAGAGCGAAGCGTGGAGGGCGAAATCTCAGAGATTGCTTCGCCCGCTGAGCGGGCTCGCAATGACAATAATATTCTTATCCTATTAGCCGGCCTCTTTGGCATGATATCCCTTGCTTTTTCCTACACCTTTTGGGCGCAGGTTTCCAACATCGAAACCTTCATGCTCGTTGCTCTCATTGATCTTACTGTCATTACCATTTTAATTCTGCCAAAACCGTATAAATTAGAACTATTTGTTCGCTTACTCATCATCGCATTTCTTATGGGCATTGCCACCGGAGTCAACCCGGTCGTGATTTCTGTTATGCCCGCAGTTGCTCTGTTTACTTTTGCCGAACTCAAAAGGCTTGGATTTAATAGATTTTCCTTCGTACTATTGGCTGGTATTGCCGGTACTTTTCTTATTTATGCTTACTTCCCAATCCGTGCCCAGCAGCATCCGTTTATTAACTGGAACAATATTCACACTCTTAATGATATGTTCCAACAAATGACTGGAAAAGGCTTAAACGTCTATGTGCCGGAATTAGAACGCGTCAACGGATTTACAGGCTCCCCGGAGGTTTTTTTCAAAAGCTTAGGACATTATTTTGAGGTCTTATTCCCTAAATTTACCTTTGCTTTAATCCCTTTTATGCTTGTGGGTTTTTACGCGCTTTACAAAAAAAGTAAATATATTTTCTGGGTTATTTTGCTTACGATGACAACAAATATTCTGCTTTCTTCTTTGTATTTGTCCGGAAACCAGGAAAACTGGTACCTAATTTCAGACGTAAACGCAGCCATTCTTACTGGTATTGGCTATTATTTTGTAGCAGGTAAACTCTTAAAAGTCAGAGACGGGAAAAAGATTGCTGTGGTTTTGAGTCTTGTTTCACTGGTTCCATTAGTTGTCTGGTGGCCAAACCTTGACAGACACAACACAGTCATATCTGATGATTATGTAAAAAATGTATATAAATCGGCAAAAGAACCGTCTATTATTGTAGGCTCCGCGGATATTTTTGACTCGCTTTCCTATTACAATTATCTGGTCTTAGGCTACAAACCCAAGGTTTTACCGGTTATTGACAATTTATTATATTTAGATTCCTGGTATAGTGATAACTTAAAACTCAACGCGGATATTATAATTCCCGACAGAAGTAAATTTACGTTTGATACTGGGTTTGAGTTTAGTAAATTCTTAAATGATTTTTTTGATTTAAACTCGAAAAAATACCACGTCTACACCACGTTCCCTGCTCTCCGAAGCAAAATCTTCCCCTCGCCGTTTCAAACCGGAAGCCTTACAATTGATGAAAAAAGATTTAAGCTGATCCCGCAGGGATTATTGTTCGAAATCATTCCATTGAACGACGAAATGCAAGGGGTGGCGGCGCCTGATTTAAATAATTTTAACTACATTTTCAAAACCCCAGGCTTTCCCAAAAAGCGCCTCACATTTTTAGAGCACGTTTACAATACCGAGCAAACCGGCATGGTCAATGAATACGCGTATTCTTTTTACAACCTTGGAGATTATTTTTTAGAACAGGGCGACAAAGACAAAGCACTTTTATTGTACAAAAAAGGCAAAGACATAAATCCGAACAATTCGGAAATCCGAAAGAGATTCGAAGACGTCTCAAATGACGTAATTCCGAAAGGCGCGTCCGCTTCGGCTTTTACCCGCGCTCCCCTTGGCTTCAAAAGATATAAAAGTAAAACCCTGGGTATTGCCTTCTTCCACCAACCGGACTGGAATATCCAAGAACAAAAACAAGAAATCAAAGCAACCGACCCCAGACAGTCAATTACAATTAGTATGAATCTTTCTGTCAAACCTGCAAACGTGTCAGCTGACAAATATGTTGCTGCCGCAAAAAATACATACGGCACTTTGCAAAACCAGGGCAAAGCCAAAATTCCTCAGGCTGAAGAAGCGCAGGTAAAAGTCTGGCAGGAAAAAAGCGGTGAACAAAAACTCCAGTTTTTCCTGTTTAATCAAAATAAAGTACTTGAGCTGCTTGTGAGTCCGTATGACGGAATTTCCACCAAACTCTTCGACCCAATAATCTACTCATTACAATTTTAGTGTCAATGACATCAGAGCTTCTTCGGCTTGTTTAAAATACTCTTTACAATGTACCTCGGTCTTCCCTTTACTTCCTCAAAAATCTTGCCAATATACTCGCCCAGGACCGATAGGCTCAACAATTGAACTCCTCCTAAAAACAAAACTAAAACAATTATCGTTGAAACTCCATGCGGCGCGTTGGGAAAAAACAATTGCCTAAGCACCTGATACACAATCCCAAAAAAAGAAAAAAATACTATCACAAGGGAAAAATACGTTATAAACTCAAGCGGTATATACGAAAAAGAAAAAATCCCTTTTCTCGCCCAGCCAAAATTTTTGTGCCAATTATTTGTCGACTGTCCAAACATGCGCTTTTTTCTAACATAGGAAACTCCTGTTTGTCGAAATCCCGCCCACGCCCGAAGGCCCCGCAAAAACCGGTCCCGCTCGGGCATGGAATTTAAGACGCGAACCACTTTTTTATCGATTAAAGAAAAATCACCCGCGTCCACCGGAACTTTTATATACGATAATTTTGAAAACAACCGGTAAAAGAGTTTGTAAGCCAGATTAATTAAACGTGAACCCTCCCGCTTTGTTCTTATCCCATACACAACATCAAATCCGCTCTGCCATTTTTTAAAGAATTGAACAATAAGTTCCGGCGGATCCTGCAAATCGCCGTCAAGCAAAACAACCGCGTCCCCTGTGGCAATTTCCATGCCGGATGTAAATGCCATCTGACTGCCAAAATTTCTGGAATGATTTATTACAATAACCCGCTTGTCTTTCTTTGCTACGTTTGAAAGAACGGCTTCCGAATTGTCCGGACTGCCGTCATTGACAAAAATTATTTCATACCCAACCGGCAGTTTTTTCAATGCCACAGCCAACCGCCGATACATCACCGGAATCGCTTCCTCATCTTTATAACAGGCAATAATCGCAGAGATTTTCTTCATAATGTCATTCCGAGCGCAGCGAGGAATCTCCCTCGCACATGGATGTCATTCTGAGGGAAGTTCTGCATTGCAGAACGAACTTAAGAATCTCCCCGCGAACGCAAGGAGAGAGATCCTTCACTTCGTTCAGGATGACATAAGTGTTTACCTTCTCAAATTAATATACCATGGCTTGTCACTTTTCAGCATCTCGTCTACTAAATCCGGCAATTCCAAACTCGACTTCGGCCAGACCGAGTGTATATTTTTATATATTTTCATAATTTGCTTTTCTTCCAAAGGCCAATGGGAAATGCCGTCATGGATATAATCTTTTTCCCTGCCGGAGCCAATTAATTTTACCGGGATTGATTCGTAATTAATGTAATTTCGAATTACCTCAAAGGAACGGTATAATAAAAACGTGGTAATGGAATAGCACAAAGGAATCTGTCCTTCCAAAGCCAGTCCCACTCCCATAGAAAGCATGGTTTGCTCGGCAGCGCCGACATTAATAAACCGTTTGGGATAATCCTTCCTGACACTATCCCACATCTTATATCCCAAATCATTGGTTAAAACCCAGATCCGCTTGTTATGTTTCATGTGTTGGTGAACAAGTGATGCAAATTCCGCTCTCATACGTACACCTCAAAGGTGTCCCAGATAAGACACCTCTGTATTTCCTGTCACTGCGAGGAGCTTGCGACGAAGCAGTCTCAAGATATTGCTTCTCCCGCTGAGCGGGGGGGGTCGCAATGACATTACCTGAACATCTCCATTCCTAATCTATATTCTTCTTTTGTCATTATATGATAATGGCTATCTTGGCCTTTTAAAAACGGCAATTGTTCAACAGTAGTTTTGGAAAATATAATACTTGGTCCAGCTTCATTTGTCATTGCGAGAGCGGACTGAACAAAGTGAAGGAGCTCGCCTGCTTGACAGGCGTGTGGACGAAGCAATCTTTTTTTCAATGCTTTCATTAAATCCTCAATATCATGTCCATCTATTATTATCACTTGTGAGCAAAATGCTTTTATTCTTTTTAAAAGAACTGAAAGGTTTACTTTATCATACGCACTCCAACCATTGGCATTTAAAATTATTTTTAAATTTGATAATCTTTGCTCAAAAGCAACCCGCAGGGCTTCCCACATACTTCCCTCACTCATTTCTCCGTCGGAAACCATAACGTACACATTTTTTTTCCGATTTGCCAGGGCCAAACCCACAGCAATTGGCAAGCCCATTCCCAGACTTCCAGTGGAAACATCTATACCCTGTTTGCTGTTTCTATCCGGATGGACATGAAAATCATAGCTATAGTTTCCCAAAACCGCGTACAAAGCTACTCCCGCGTGACCGTTTGACAAAACAAACTTTTCATTTTTTTTCTTGACAGCATACACTGCCATAATCCCGTCAACCGCGGACAAACAACTGCCTAAATGCGACAAACCTTTCTTAAAACTAATTTCAAGTATTCTTCTTCTTAGCCGCTTTTGTGCTCTAGTTAATTTGTTAATAGTAAACTTCATAATTTACCACAAGTTTCGCACTTTGTCATCCCAAACTTACTCTCTGTCATCCCGAGCTTGTCAGAGAGATTCCTCACGATGTTCGGAATGACAGTGAAGTAATTTCACTAGAACTGCGAAACTCGTGTTTACACATGAAAATTTTCTTTGTTCCATCTGAATGTTTTAAGAATTCCTTCTTCAAGTCCTGTCTTTGCTCTCCAACCCAAAACTTTTCTTGTGTAAACAGGGTCGCCAACCCAGTAGGCGCTATCCCACGGCCGCCCCGGATACGCGCCTTTAATTATTCGTGAACGTGAACCGGTGACCCTAACAGCAATTCTTGCCGCTTCCGCAATCGAAGTCTGAACCCCGGAACAAACATTATATATTCGCCCTCGTAAGTTAACAGCCTCGTAACCTACGATGTTTGAAACTATAAGTCTTAAAAATGCGTCTACTACATCATCCACATACACAAAATCTCTTTTATATGGCCTGCTTGGAACAGAAATGTCAGTGCCTTTTATCAGATTTCTCATCAAGGTTGGAATAAACCGGGTTTTCTCTTCATACGGCCCGTAGACGCTAAACAACCGCAAGGTCACAATCGGACGATGTGTAAGCTTTCCATATGTTTGTAATAAAAGCGTCGAACTGGCTTTGGCAGCTGCATAGAAGCTATTTGGTTCTAATAAGTCTCTCTCTTTCATTGGACTCTTTTTATACCCGTATTCAGAAGATGTCCCAACATTAACAAACACTTTGTAATTCACTTTTTCGAGAACCCTAACCAGGTTCACGGTTCCAATTACATTGGTTTTAAACGCTCCCTCAAGATCATTTTGATGAGGATATGCTCCATATGCAGCAAAATGAAAAATAACATCAGGCTTTATACGAGCCAAAGGCCTGAGGGAATTTAGTTCGGTAATATCTCCTTTTATAATTTTTATACCATTTATATTGTTTATAATATCTTTTATTCTCCAGAAGTTAGCATTATTTCTTAAAAAGATTATTGGCTTTGCCCCAGGACATTCCCTGACAATCCTTCGCAAAAGTACCGAACCCACAAATCCGGAAGCCCCTGTTATTAAGATTTTTTTGCCGGAGAGGTCATATTTTTTCATCGCGCTAACTCTAACACAGATGTAGCTCCTTGGCAATAGATTTCCACCCTTGAGATTTCCACCCTTGGGGTGGAAATGAAGCTCCACCTGCGGAAAAATCTCATTTTTCAGCAGTAATGCCTATATTTCCGGCAGAAAGAGCAAAAGGAATAGTTCCTGCTTTTGTAATTTTGAATAAAAACATAAGCGGTTGTTTTAAGAATTGCGGTATTGGAAACATGCGCGTCCAATACCCCAAAGGATACGTATTTTTTACGTCAAAAACTTGGACATTTTTAAATCCATGTTTGGCAAAAAGAAGTTTTAAGGATTTTTTGTTGAATAAATAAATATGCTCAATGTCAAAAATCGGCGACTTTTCTCCGAGCAGTTTTACCGACAGCCCGTCTGTGTTATGGACTACAAAAAGCACGATTCCTCCTGTCTTAAGAACTTCTTTTATATCGCGCAAAAATGTGGTTGGACTTGTAACATGGTCTAACGTTTGAAAACAAGTAACTATATCAAAGAAATTTTTTTTATACATTCCTTTTTTAAAGATTCCCTGTTTTATTTTTTTTCTGACAGTCGGTCTTGCTTTTTGGATTGAAGAAATGCCGGGTTCGATACCATAGAGATTTCGTATACCAAGCCGTAAAGCAACTTCGAGAAAAAATCCATTCCCGCAACCGATATCCAGAAGTTTCATCCTGTCATTGCGAGGGTTTGCAAAACCCGAAGCAATCTCTGTTCCTGTTGGGGATTGCTTCGCTCCGCTCGCAATGACAAGTGACAACAACTTCCCGTATGTTTTTTTTAAATACTCCGATTCCTCTCCATACGTAAAATCACTGCCGGTGTAATAGGTATTGATTTGTTTTTGAGGTAAAATCGGATTGCTAAAAATAAGCCCGCAGTTTTGGCATCGCACCAGGCAAAAATGTGTTCCATCAGGTATGCGCCTGGCAGAAAAGATGCTGCTATTGAGTTTTTTTTGAGAAAAGCGCGCCGGGTAAAGACCCTTTATTTTCTGCTTTTTCCCGCAAATCGCGCAGTCCAGTTTTTTCACGTTAATGATTATATAACAACTTAGCAATTTAACAATAAAACAATTCATGGTATTATTAATACATGAACAAACTGCAAACTTTTCTTAAACAACACTTCCTTTTTCTTTTAATCCTTTGGGTGGTTCCGGCTGCAATATATCTCAAAACCCTTCCCCATTCACTGTATTTCATTGACGCGGGAGTAACTGTGACTGCAGCGTACACCCTTGGTATTCCCACTCCTCCCGGCTATCCTTCGTATACCATGCTCGCCCATCTTTTTACCAAGCTTCCCATTGGCGACCCGTTATTTCGCGTCCAGATTTTTTCCATTCTTACAAGTCTTTTAACCCTGACCCTTGTTTATTTTTTTATTCAGAGACTCA
>Ga0155060_129_pt2 | contig 12049 bp, 10 predicted proteins | sample RifCSPhighO2_01_FD_106028 | JGI IMG/M metagenome (GOLD analysis project Ga0155060, IMG submission 106028) | Candidatus Levybacteria bacterium RIFCSPHIGHO2_01_FULL_38_12
AAGATCATTATTCATTGAAAGAATTGATCCTCTTGCTGTTATGAGCGAAGAGCCATCTGTGGTTGCAGTTGTACGAAGTGTCACCAAGGGAAGATAAAAATTGCCATTTATTTCCTGTGGTTTGACACTGTTTTCGATTGGATCTGAGTTAATTTTTTTAATTCGTACCGAATGATCGTCGTATGTTTTTACAAGAGTTACGTCAAATTGCGCCGACTGGGTGCTTTCTTCTATATAGTCAATTTTTAAGTTATTGCCGACTGATATATTGAGATCATATCCATTTATCTGTATTGGTTGGGGAAGTTTAAGAAATACGTTAAGCGTTTTTTGTTGGTTAGGATTTAAAGAAAGGGTAGGAGTAAAATCAACAGAATTTTCATCTGTAATATATAAAGATGCAGACGCAGACTGGGAAGCGCGTTGCCGAATATCTTGTTGTTTTTGAGAAATAAATACAGCAAGCCCGCTGCCAATTAAAAGAAGACCCACGATTACAAACAGAAGTGTTTTTTTGATGCCAAAACGATTTACAAGAGTTTGAATGTTTTGCATATTATTGTCTGCAGCGATATCTCGTGTTTGTATACATAGCCCGCGCCAGTGAATTATAGTCGTATAAATCTACTCTATTATTTTGCGTAACGTCTAAAATTACATCAGGAGTTATTGAAGGATTTACTTCTTTTTCTTTGAGAAAATTAATAATTGGAATAAGGTCTTTTTTATCAAGACAGTTATTCCTATCTAAGTCAAATCGATAAACTTCAAAGGGAAGTTGCGGTTGCGGAGTGGGTGAGGGAGTTGGGGTAAGAGTTGGCAGCACTGGTGCTTGTTGTGTATCTTGGCAAAATATTTTATATCCGTCTCCTTGTGTAATTTGGAAATTATCCTGGTTGCCTCCTTTTATATAAGGAGTAGGAGGATACCACGACCGCTCGGCAATCTCCGAAGTGATACGGATTTGGTTTGTTTGAATTTGCGTGCAATTGAATCCGCTTTGGTTAGAAAGATCTGTTAAAAATTGTTCGGCTGAATAGGAATCATCTTGAGAAACAATAGGAGAGGAAATATATTGCCAGCCGGATGTGAGAACAAGTTTTATGTCGTCAATGGTTATTTTTCTTCCGTTATAATAAAGCGAAACAACTTCTTCTCCCGGCTCAAAAACGTCGTCGCATATAACCGCGTATCCTCTTGCCGGGATAAGCGGGGTTGTAGTATTTAATACTGTGCTTGGAGAAGTGATACTGGAAGCATTTGAAAGTGATTTGATTTGAAAGCAAGAACCATTGGTTTTTGATAAAAAATCACCTACTGTTATTTGCTGGGCAGGAAATATGGGAATGCCGATTAAATTGGGAACTGATTTTGTAATCATAAACCATTGTTCCAGTGTACTTGACGTCACATTTGGAGACTCAACAAGCGTATCTCCCCAGCAGGAAAATCGAGGACCATCGACAAATTCGCTTACTCCGTTCGGATACTTTACCGCCATGGACCAATCGTATGTTGCATCTCCTGTTAGTTTTGAAAGGGTTGACGATGTTTTCGTATTGAGCTTGTCGAAGAAATTTATTGTATGTTCGGTAGAAGAACCTGTATTTGTGCCCCTGCTTTTTATAACATAACCCGTTGCGTTTTGGGGAAGAGTAAATGTTACGCCTAGGGAGTAATCATAGCATCTGCTGGCATGGAGATTGTAAGGTGGAGAGAGTGTCGTATTTTGACTTGCGGGACATTGGACTTGAGTATTTGACTGCTGTGTTATTTCTCGTCCGTTTGCATCCAAAGCAACTACGGCAAGAGAATAACTATGTCCGGGGGCGCTAACTTGAGAATAATACGTTGCCGCGACTGTTGCTAAGGACGGTTGCAGGGAGTTTGCGGCGTCGGTTATGGCAACTTTGTAGGTAAGCGCATTTGGAAAAGAATACCATTGTAAAATAATTCCTCCGTTTACACAGCTGCCTGTAAGAATTTGTACAGAGGAAGTAGTTTGGGCGTAAGCCCGAAGAAACGATGCGGACATAAGCCCAGTAATTAAAATACATATTAGAAGTTTAAACGTAGTATTCATATCAGTCGCCGCGAATAGAGCTTCGGCTTCTCAAAAATATATTTAAATCAATCGGGCCGACAATTCCGTCATCATCTAAATCAGTTGCCGCTGAGGTTTGTCCCGGGCAGGAAGACGATCCTGCTCTATTGCCGTAACAGGAAATAATCGTATTATAGTCTTGCGCGTCAACCGCATTGGCACTATCTCCTTGAATATTTACATTTCCGACAACTAAATTGCTTACCGTTACGTTTACATTTCCAGGTCCGCTGACGGTTTGGAATCCCGGAATGAGTTTTCTTATATGTTGGGGCAGAGCGATAATAAGATAGTATTGTCCGGCTTCTAAATTACCCGCGTTAATATATCCTTTAAAATTTTGCGAAGAAGGGTTGTAGTCGATGGTGCCTTGTATATCTTGTCCTTGCTGCTGGTTGTTTGAGTTAAATATTTGGATAGCAATATCTCGTGAGCAATGTTTTGGGCCAGTATTACCCTGCGTGCCAATACTGGGGAGATTAACAGTAAATGTAAATTGAACCGTATTTGCGGCAGGAGTTGGAGCAGTTGGAAGAGGACAGGAGGTTACTATAGTTGGCGCGGCTGTGGGATGAATTGTTGGAATAGATGTGGTTGTAGGACTTGTCTCTGTCGGACTTGGATTTCCGGTTGTGGATGGTATAGGAGTTATCGAAGGAGTGTCGGGGGTAACGGTATACGTTCCTCCGGAGTTATTGTTAGTTTGTAAAGTTATAGCTTGATTTGAGGCAGATATTGCTGTTACTGTTGCAGTCTGGAAAGCGACTGTGGCACTGCCTAAAGATTTACCTCTAAAAATGATAGAACCAATAAATATGTTTGATCCAGTATTTGGTGAAGTTCCAAGACTTGCTCCAATATAATTGAATGTTCCGGATTGATTTGCATTAGATACTGTTGTTTTTTTAACTTCAGAGAAAGTTGCCGTTGGTTGAAAATCGATATATTCAAGGATATCTTTATCAAAAGTCATAGTAAAATCAATACTTTGGATATTGTTTCCACCGGCTGAGAGCGTGATTCCTACGCTAATTGTTTGGTTTAACGGAACTGAGTTGTTCCCAGGAAGACTAAAAGAAACATCAGAGGCGCTTGCGCGTTGCCGAATATCTTGTTGTTTTTGCGCAATAAATACAGTAAGCGGGATGGCAATTGCAATTAATAAAAATCCAAGAATAAAAAAGAGTCGTTTATGAGGGTTATGTAAAAAATTATTCATAACACTTTGTCATTCAGAACACATTCGATGTCATGCTGAACTTGATTCAGCATCTAGACGCTCTCCCGAATTTCCGAAACAAGTTCGGAATGACAGGGATCATTATCACTATATCATATTCGTAAATATCGCAAATATCCAGTTTTCCATATAGTAAAATCGGTTAAAGTTACACTACCATCTCCGTCTATATCTCCATCAAGTCTACTTGGAGTAGGCGTTGCCTGAATTCCGGAGGTTGGTGTATTTGGAAGAGAGGTAAAAGATGCGAAGGCAAGGCCGGATTGTTTCATAACCAAAGAATCGGCAGTATAGAGTCCCCAGTTATTACTTCCGTTTCCGCCGGTCATGCTGTCTATCCACCCGTACCATATTACAACCGGTACGTTTATAGAAGACGCAAGAGTAAAACTTCGCCGTACATATTCTGCTTGAAAGACGCTATCATCAAGTCCAAGTCCAATTTCCGTAATCCAAATATCTAAAGGAGCACTCGCCGCCCGATACAAGATGATACTATCGCTTAGTTCTCCAAACGGAAGATGTTCTGCTCCCCAGCCGTCGGGTGTTTTGCCGTATGGATGAATACCAACCGCGTCTACCTGAGAAAGGGAGGCGGGATCGGCGTTTTTAACATTGGTAATATAGCCGGGTTGTCCGTCTGCTAACCCTCCCATAATAACTTTTATAGAGGCGTTCTGAGTTTTTATTATGTGGGCGGCATTTTTAATAAGATACGCATAGGCTGTCTCCGGAATACGGGGGCAATACACACCCGAAGAACAGTGGTCCTCTTCGTTCCAAATTTCAATCGCGGAAGTATTCGGATTGCTTTCGACAAATGTCCTAAGAGCGGGAAAATAGCTTGTATCAAAATAGCTTTTCCACGCATTAAAATCAGTGCTCTCAAGAGGTACGTCTCCTCCGGCTGATTCATGATTAAAAATAACAATGCTTTTTCTTCCGGAAGAGAATGAATGAATTGGTTTGTCTGGCCGATATACAAATCGGATCCAAGAAGGATTAAGTGCTGCAAATTGTGCGCTGCTTGGGATTTTTGTATCTTCATTAAGGTCAATCTGAATTCCAAATTCTGTAGTATTATTTCCGGTTGCTTTTTGTTTGAGGTTTTGTTGTTTTTGGGAGATAAAGACGGTTAGCGGGACGGTGAGGACGAGGACTAAAATAAGAAAAAAACGAGCTTCTCTTTTTTTGAAGAGTGTTTTAAATAAATTCATTGTCTCTACTGAGTATAGAGAGGATTGAGAATGGTTGTCAATTATTAGTCTTGTCTCATGCAAGATGAGCATGTAAGAAGCTAAGGTCTTGTAAAATCATGGGTTATGAATATTACTATGATTGATACAAACTTTAAATGACTTTAATGCTCATTATTCAATGAGAAAATACTTTATTTTGTAAGTTTTTTGAGGCGGTTGTCAAGCGTTAAGAGAGGGAAATTTTTTCCTTCGGCAAGAACAAGGTAAGATGCGTCGTAAATAGAAAGATCTTCTTTGAGAGAAAGTGATAGGGTATCTCTTATATCGATTTCTAAAAATTCAATCTCGATATCTAAAAATATCATTAAAATTTTTGTTACCTCTTCTTTTGTAATTCTTTTTGATTTTACTGCATATTTTAATCCATTTGCGACTTCAAAAGGGAGAATCGGAGATGAGACAAACTGAATTTTGTTATTTTTATATTCTTCAAAAATTTCTATAACATTTATAGATTGTTCATCTGGCAGGAGAAAATCTAAGGTAAAAGAAGCATCCAGTATTGCTTTCATGACTATTTTTTTAAAACATTCCAAATATGCTGCGTTCGTTCTTCTCTCATCTTTCTCACAAGTGTGATAACACTTTCTTTCTTTCTTGTTTTTTTGGAGTGTTTTCTTTGATACTCCTCTTTTAATTTCATAATAGAATCAACTGTTTTTCGTTTTTTATCAAGATCAGTTTTGATTGCATATTTTTCTTTTGCTGCTTTTCTTACTAAGTCTCCAACTGACGTATCATTCATTTTTGCAAGTTTGGAAAGATAATTCCAAAATTCCTGATCAAATAAAATATGAGTTCGTTTATTTAACATACACATACATATTAACATACACATGCACACGTGTCAAGGATAAACGGTTCAGCCTCTAACATATACTTTATTGTTTGAGCGCAGTCGAGAACGGAGATTCTGAAACAAGCCGCCGAAGGCGAGCCTCGCTTAAAGACTTAGGTATTTTAGAAAGCCGATTTTCCAGATTGTAAAGTCTAACAAATCGCTTTTGCCGTCGTGATTTAAGTCTGAATTTCCTGTTGGAGTTTGTCCTCCTAATTCATTCAAAAAGTCTATTTTCCAGGTTGTAAAATCTAACAAATCTATTCGTCCATCTCCGGAAATGTCTCCTTCGTCGCGTGTAGGAGTAGGCGTTGCAACAGGAGGAGTATTTGTAGGCTGTCCGGGCTCAGTTGTTGGAGTTGGAGAAGGAGCAGGTGTTGCACTGAGAGCAGCAGTCGGGCTCGGTTCGACAGAAGGAGTGGGAGTCGGGGTTGGAATAGGTGTACTGGTGGGAGGAATTGGTGTTGGAGTAGGGGGAGTGATGTCTTCTACTTCCACATCGTCCCAGTAAGTAGCAACGGTATAGGAAACGAGACGAATTTTTATCTGGGTAGCCAATGGAGTTGTTTGGAACGTACACGAAATTTTATGCCAAGTATTTATTTGTGTTTGAGTTGCTTCGCATTCGCTGATTACACCTCCTAAAATATTATCTCCTTGATCCATGAAAGCAAAACCATCTGTCTTTAGCCACGTGGAGAGTTCGTACTGTTTATTCGGCAGGACTGTAATGGTTTGATAAACCGATCTGCCGGCTGCATAAGAAAGGTTTCCTTTAAGGGACCAAGTTCCTGAATGAGCCTGTTCGGAAGTCCTCACGGGTTGTCCCGCACTGTCCCATCTGCTCCAATGCTCTGCAGGGTCCCCATTTCCAATTTCAAATCCGCAATTTCTTATTATGCCATCTGTACAAACAGAAGGCGTAGGGGTGTTAGTTGGTAGTGGAACTGGTGTTTCGGTGGGGACCGGGGTCGGGGTGGAAGGGGCCTGGACAATGTACGAGCCGTTTCCATTTCCGCCAAATGGAAGAGAAGTATTTTGCCCCAGGGCGGTAACCTGCATAGCGGAATCATTAAATACTACGGTGCCTGTTCCAACCGCTTTTGCCTTAAGGCGAAGAGTTCCAACTAAAACATTTTGCGAAATTTGATTTGGCGTAGTGTCGACCGCGACATATCGCAGCACTCCGGTTTGGAGATTATACGAATTAATAAGACCGCTTGTGTTAAATACAGTGCTTGGAGTAAACGAAACGAAATCAAAAATATCCTTATCTATAGTAAGATTTGCATCAATTCCTGTTATATTATTTCCTCCGGCTTGCAAAGTAACTGTTGTGTCAAATTCATTTCCAAGGGTTATAGGAGGAAGTTCTGGAAGCGTAAGAGCAACTCCGGCTTCTCCACCTGCTCGCTGTCTAATATCCTGTTGTCTTTGCAATTGCCAAAGAATAAAAGGCAGGGCAATAATCAAAACTACAATAATGAGAATGGTAAGGAGGCGTTTAGACAGCATCTTAATTTTTCTATGGATTAAACACGTTTCTCCACATGCTAAAGTCTATAAGGTCAACTTTTGCATCGGTATTAATATCTGACTGTCTATTAGATCCGGTTGAAGCACAAATGCCATTTCCTACAAATTCGCATCTCCAAATATTAAAATCCAGAATATTTACAGATCCATCATGGTTTATATCACCAGGAATCGGAGTAGGCGATGGGGGAATTGGCGTGTTGGTTGGGATGGGAGTAGGAGTTGCAGTTGGAATTGGGGTAGCTGTTGGTAATGGAGTAGGAGTTGCTGTGGGGACAGGCGTTGGGGTCGGGGTAGGAGTAGGCGTGTTGGTTGGAATGGGGGTATTTGTGGGTTGGGGAATAATCGTGTACGAACCGTTGGTGTTGTTATCAATAGGCAGAGATCCGATTGTACCTAGTGCGGTAATCTGGTTTGCGGTTTGAGAAAATACGACATTGGCTGTACCCGGAGCTCTTCCTTTTAGGCGGAGTATCCCAACCTGCACAGTCCCTGTAATCTGAGCCGAAGTGGTATCAACAGCTGCATAGCGAAATACTCCGGTTTGTACGTCATACGAACTGACAAGTCCGCTGTTATTAAACAAAGCACTCGGAGTAAAGCTGACAAAATCCACTACATCTTTATCAAGAGTTAATCGTGCGTCAACGCCTGTAATATTGTTTGCGCTTGCCGAAATTGTAAGCGGGACATCAAATACGGTTTTGACAATCTGAGGAGAAACAGTGCCAAGATTAAGCGATACGGAATTTCCGGTTGCGCGCTGCCTAACCTCTTGTTGCCTTTTTACAAGATACAAGGTCATTATCAAAGCGAGTATCAAAAGAGCAATAATGCCTATTGTTAATAGCTGCCTTGATGAGTAGCGCGAAAATATATCCATGCTTCTTAATTAATAATAGCCATTTATGGCACAAATGCAATACGCCAAATACTAAAGTCAATGATATCAATAACCCCGTCGTTGTTGATATCTGCATTTTTATTCGATGGCGGATTAGCACAAATGCCATTTCCCACAAATTCGCATCTCCAAATATTAAAATCCAGAATATTAATTGTTCCGTCTCTATTTATATCAGCCGGTATTGGAGTTGGCGTTGGTGGAATTGGCGTGTTGGTTGGGATGGGAGTAGGAACAGTATAGTCGGGATCAACCGCCCAATTGCGGCTGCTTAGATAATAACCGAATCCGTTGGGGGTAACCTGCCGTATGTTTGATCCGTCCGCGTTTATGGTAAAAAGAATCCAATAATAATTTGTTGTAGATCCGGATCCTGAAAAAACAATCTGAGCGCCATTGGGAGAAAAAGAAGGATAGTATGGCACAATGTCCGGAAAAGAAACAATAAGAGTTTTGACCTGGGTTGCAATGTTTATTTTATAAAAATCTTTATTCGTAACAAAAACAACAGAAGTGTTATCGGGGGAAAAGATAGGATCCCATTCTGTCACTGTTGGATTGTTTGAAATGTTTTGCCTGTTGGTTCCGTCGCTATTGGCAACAAAAATTTCATTTGTTCCGTTTACCGGATATATATAGACTAATTTTGTACCGTCGTTGGAAATATCTCCAAGTTTAAAATATCCCGAAAGCTTCGGTTCATCAATAAGGAGTGTTAGATTTGTTCCATCTTTATTCACTTTATAGATACGAAATCTCTGCTGACCGTTTTCACTAAAGTAAAGGCTGTTTCCGTCAGGAGAGAAGACGATATTGGTAGGATAAAACTGAGAAGGAAGGGAGAGTGTCTGCGGCGATTGTCCAAATCTGTCCGTAATCATAATTCTGGCAGGATAGAAAGCAGTCGTAATATAGGCAATGGTTGTTCCGTCTCGGGAGATAGTTATTGTAGCAGCAGCAGCATTGGTGATAATCTTTCTTATTTCTGTTGTATCAGGATTGATCATATATACATTACTTGTACTATTTTGATAGGAAGTTGCCGCGATTTTTCCATTTGCAGAAGGAGGACCGGGAGTCGGTGTGGGAATAATAGGTGTGGGTGTCGGGGTAGATGTAGGAAGAGGGGTGGCAGTTGGAATTGAAGTTGGGACCGGAGTACTGTTGATGTCGCATGCCGGAGTTTTATGTTGAACTCCCGTGCAGATGGCTCCGGCTTGTTGGGTACTGGGTTGTTGATCCAATTCTGTTGCTTCGGCTGCTTTTTTGACATTAATACACGTAGTAGACGTGGAGCCAAATAAATCATTACAGGATTGATTAATAGACGTATACATAGATTTAAAATTTGATGAAGGAGTAAGATAGGTAGTTAAGGCGCGGTACATGATTGCATGACTATTAATAACGCCTACTCCGGTTATGCTGCAGCCGTTAAAATTTCCTCCGGCTACCATTAGATAAAAGGTCTTATTTAAAACTCCGCTGTTATAATGGACACCGCCGGAATCTCCACTACCACAATAGTAGTAGGAAGAAAAAAGCCGATCCGGCTGCCAGTAAAGCGGGGGATTGGAAAAATCGCGAAGCGCTTCTCTTTCTTCGCTAATTCCTTCGCCAATGGTCCAATTTCCCTGATCTATTGCAAAGCCAAAAATATCAGACATGCTTTCATTTAATGCCCCCGATTGATTTGAATAGTTAAGATCTGCTGTATATTGAGTAACAGCATGAGTAAATTCGTGTCCGAGAATATCTTTTGTTGCCCATCCAGGGCCAAACCATAGTCCTCCCGTTCCATCCCAGTACGCATTTTGCTCATCTAAATGACCAAACCCATTAATTGTTGCACCCGCATTATTATAACTATCTCTACCATAGGTATTTTTGTAAAAATTGTAAATAAGACCAGAGTTGTCGTATATTTGGTTGCTATCATAATCTAAACTTGGAGACGATCCTTCTTCCCTTCGAATAAGACACGAATATTCATCATAGGGGTCACTGCAGCTTCTAAGATCTCGTACAACCCTATATAATGCCTCCAGAATAAGTGATTGGGAAAAGACGGAATTACCGGTTGACAGATCAATAAAATATTGCTTTTTGAATGGTTTTTGTGAGCTGTTTTTTAATCCAACAGTTACGGCAAGAGTAAGATAGTTTTTCTGATCATTAGTAAGGCCAAGGAGAGCTTTGTTTAAAATATACTTTTTTGTTTCGAGCACTTCAAATGTTCCCTCCTGAATTTCTTTTTGCGCTTCTTTAAGGGCTGATTCTTTCGCTTTGTCTTCCGAAACAGACTCGTTTTGCAGCCTTGTATTTCTAATCAAGTCGCCGTCAATTCCATAAATTTCATTATCATTTTTTACATGGATTGCCAGAACTCCGCCAAATACCGGAATATCTTCAACTGTCTGATTATAGTAATAATGATCCATGTTAAGACGAAATCCTCGGGATTTTAAGTAGGGATCTTTTTCATCATCCTTGCTCCTGACAAGATCGGCATTCTCGAGAAGTTTATCCGGCAGTAATTGAACAGGAGCAGGCTGAGGATTAAAAAATTGAGTAAAAAAACCTTTGGGTTTTTGTTCTTCGGCGTATTTCGGATTCTCAACTATTAATTCTTGGGCTGCAGCGTCATTTTTACCATCTGTTTTATAGAGAAATCCTTCTTTCTTATATAAAGAAATGTGTTCTACGTCACCTTTTTCTACCTGTGATTCACTTGAGACTCCTTGGGGTTGTATTACGTTTTCCTCGGCTGCTTTCGACCTGGTTGAAGTAGTATAGGTACTTACATAGTATCCAAGAAAAACAGCAGAAAGAGATGAGAGAAATATAATCAATACAATTTTTTTGTTTCGTACTGCTTTTAGTTTCATGGATATGTTTGCTTGTATTCAATAACAAAAGCACGTATTGCAAGTACAAAAAATAGTATCACCTCTTAATTTAATATGAAAGTATGACTGATGTCAATGATTCGGAAAGCTCAGATAAATCGGAAATTCAGATGATCGGGAAAAGGCAGGTATCCATTAAACTAGACACATATTCTCATTAAACGATAAGAAAATGGCAGAAAGTGAGGAGGTGAAAAGTTTATGGGTACATTCAAATTTATACCAAAAGAAGTTAAAGAACAAATCCTCAAACGGATAAAAGAAGAAGGAATCACTGTTTCTCAAGCAGCGTCTGACGCCGGCATATCTTCCAAAACCATCTATAACTGGATGAGGAGCAAAAACTTATCAGACGGATCAGTTTTAGAGATAAGCCGTTTAAAAAGAGAGAACCGCGAGCTGTCAGAAATTATTGGTAAATTAACACTTGATTTAACCAGATCAAAAAAAAATTAAAAGGATTCGTATGATTGTTACAGAGCAGAAAAGAGAAAACAAAACAGAATTGGCAAAAAAGCTAGGAGTTTGCCGGTCTTCCCTTTACTACAGGGCAAAAAGAGATGAACTTGATGAAGAAATGAAAAAACAAATACTGATAGTGCTTGGTTTGAATCCAAGCTACGGACATAAGAGGATTGCCCTTGAGTTTAAACTCAATAACAAAAGAATACGCCGATGTATGAAAAAATATGGAATAAAACCATACAGAAGAAGAGCAAAATCACCAAGGAAAAAAGATGATGAAGGAAAACCTAAATCTAAATGGAAAAATGAGATTATTGCCTTTTGCCCGGTTAAACAGAATATTGTTTGGGCTAGTGATTTTACCTACATTAAATTCCGGGGAGATTTTATCTATCTGGCAACAATAATTGATATCTATACCAGGGAGATTATCGGTTGGAATATTTCAACAGTCCATGATACGGCTTTAGTTTTGGGCGCAATAAAACATGCAATCGAAAGAACCGGAAAAATTCCTGTCTATCTGCATTCAGATCAAGGGTCAGAATATGACGCAAAAGCATATGGGGCTTATGTTTTGGGAAAAGGCATTATTATATCCATGAGCCATAAATCATCACCATGGGAGAATGCTTTTCAAGAATCATTTTATTCCCAATTTAAAGTTGACCTTGGATATGTTAGCAGATTCCAGACAGTGGAGGAATTAATTGAAGAAATCTATCAAACGATTTATTATTACAATAATGAGCGGATACACGGTAGCTTAAAAATGGCACCGGTTATGTTTAAGC
>Ga0155060_105_pt1 | contig 11774 bp, 11 predicted proteins | sample RifCSPhighO2_01_FD_106028 | JGI IMG/M metagenome (GOLD analysis project Ga0155060, IMG submission 106028) | Candidatus Levybacteria bacterium RIFCSPHIGHO2_01_FULL_38_12
GCTTTATCTTTATCACCTCCTTTCCGGAAAGTGATTAAGATTATGTAACAATTGAAACTTCGTTTACATGTAACAATTCAAATGTCGTGTAACATTGGGTTGATGGGTTGACAGGACATTTTTTATTTATCATAATAGATTGTGCGACATGACTGCTTTCTTTACCCAACTTATAGACGAGTTTTTAGAATATCTGGAGATAGAAAAGAATTGTTCGAAACTCACAATTCGTGACTACCGGCATTATTTGGACGTTTTTAAACAATGGTTTTCCTCTACCCTGCCGGGTAAATCAATAGAAGATTTAAGTTTGGGCGATGTGCGCAAATACAGAGTTTTTTTAGCAAACAGAACTGATGAAAAAGGAATGACATTAAAGCGAGTGACACAAAATTATTATGTGATTGCGCTTCGTTCTTTCCTTCGCTTTTTAATAAAAAACGATCACAAGACGCTAGAACCTTCTAAAATAGATTTACCAAAGACCGAGAGCCGTTCACTCAAATTTTTAGAACGTGAACAGATCGACCGAATGGTAACTTCTGTAAATACTTCAAAAGAGGAAGGGAAGCGGGACCGGGCGATTTTAGAACTCCTCTTTTCTACCGGACTTCGGGTCTCGGAGTTATGTAAGCTAAATCACGACAACGTAAATTTAGAACGGAGAGAATTTGGAGTAATTGGCAAAGGCGGACGGGCGCGGGTGGTTTTTGTCTCTGACAGAGCTGCTGAGTGGGTAAAGCAGTATTTAGACGCTCGGGAGGACGGGTATAAGCCGTTGTTTATTCGCTATTCGGGAAAAAAGATTGAAGAAAACGGAGGAGAAAAAATGCGATTAACGTCTCGTTCGGTCGAACGCATTGTGAAGCGGTATGTGCGAGCTGCTCGACTCCCGGTGGACGCGACTGTTCACACTTTACGCCACAGTTTTGCTACTGATCTTTTGACAAATGGTGCGGATTTGCGGTCTGTCCAGGAAATGTTGGGACACAAAAACATTGCAACAACCCAAATCTATACGCATATTACCAACAAACAGTTGAGAGACGTCCATAAAACCTTCCACAGCGGGAATAAATAATTTAAGAAGGCTTTTTGTTCTTTCAGACTTTTTAATGCTTCCTCATGCATTCGGTCAAGCTCCCAGATAACTAATTGCCATCTGGTTAATTCTTCAAACTTTTCTACGATTTCTTCTCGTGTCAATAGACGGAAATTGTAGGGTTTTGTATAAGGATGTTTTTTTATCTGTTTTTGTCTTTCCTGCTTTTCTTTTTCGTAGTACCTTCGGTATTTATGATACACAACAGTCGGACGTTATTTTATTATTCTCCATTGTCTTTCCCATTCTTCAAGATCAGTGGCAATGGGTTGAGGCATTTTATCTAGCATTTCACATGCAGCATTTGTTATTTGCCACTTATTCTCAAGTTTGCCTTGGAAAAATTCCAGTATGTCGTTATATCGTTTTTCTTCTAATCTGCCGCGCATGAAAGTATAAGCATCGGTAAAAAGCAGTTCTAGGACATCTTTTTCTTTATAGCCAAGGACGTGTGTGAGAAACTCAATTGAATCGGGGGAATTGGTAGTTGGCGGCTGTGGATTTGTTTTTTCGTATGGTAACGCGTTAAGCCGTGCTCTTTTAAAACCCATGGGAATTAATCGTAGTAAGCCGAGTCCCGGAAACAGATTCCATTTGGACCACTCATCGTTTGTCTATCCTTCTATTTTTCTCACTTCTCTTTCCCAGAAATAATCTTCGACTCCTCCCAGTTTGTTTATTCCTTTGCCAAAATAATGCGTAACTCTTTTTGCAAGCTCAGCTTTAAGCTGTTCTGCTCTTTTGGAGTTGCTTCTTCTTAAGAGAAAAAATAATGTAGACTGTGCGCCCGAAAGCAGTACAAGTTCTAATATATTAACTCCAAATCCAAACTCGGCGTTAAATTCCCGAAGACTTAGACGAAGACTGGTAAGAGCTTTTGTCCATTCGTCAAGAGATTCGGGTCCTTTTCCTTTTATCCCCTTCTTTTATTCCCGGCAGTTTTTCTCCTTTGTAATGCTTTTCTTGTAAATTGATCCATCTCGCTTGGTGTTGCGTCCAAAGATACCCATTTGCCATCGATAAATGCTTCTGTCCATCCGTGGTATTCCGATGCTTTTAATTTGGTGGCATCGGAGTCGAGATTTCCGGAGTTGCGTATCCAAATGCAATTCGTGCCGGTATTCCCTGGTTTCGTAAAAGCGCAATAAGTGCTGTGTTTGCAACGTCACAGTCTGTTTTTCTCATTTCAAAAATCCTTACAATAAAATCATTTATTGATCCTGCCTGTTGATAATAATCAGCCCAACGTGTATCCAAGGAATATAAAAACGTTTTTTGAACATATTTTTCTAAAATTTTTGCTTTTTGAAGCTGGGAAAGATTTTTCTGAGAATTCAGCTGGTCTAAAAATTGTCTTGTTTCCCTTGATAACGCGCCCGGAGTTACTAAGGGGTATTTCATTTCCGAAAGCTCATATTCCGATTTTGGGCCTCTAAGTCAGTTAAAACATGCCACGCCTCCTCTGCTTTCTCACCTGCCCAGGGAGCGTTGCCCGTAAGCAACTCAGAAAAGAGCTCTTTAAGATGATACCTTAGAGCTTCTCTAATTCTAACAGATCGCCAGCCCATAACTGTTTCTATGTGCCCTGAGTCCATTAAGAGCAGGTCTTTCAGTCTAAAATAATAGCCTTCTGTCACTATTTTATTCATTGTGGAAATGGTAACAGGCAGTCTTCCTGCTGTTGATCTTTCTGGCAAGCAATTCAATACAATTTGTATCTGTTTTGCTGTGGGGTTAAGTTGATACACCCGCAGACTTCTTGGTTTTTGTGCTTCCCTTGTTGCATGAGCGTCTAAAATATCCAGACCATACCTTGGTCTTCCCAGCTTTTGCAGAGCTGTTTCTTCAATTTGGCGAACGCGCTCTGCACTTAGATTTACTTCGGCAGCAGTTTTTTTACGAGTGTTTCCTTTTACAAATCTTGCCTCCAAAACAGTTTGCTCCCGCTGGGTCAGAGCCTGCTCTCTAGCCAGACAGAGGTTGGTGTTTCTTTCCTTAAGGGTATATCCTTCCCAAGGATCCTCCCACCCAATCTGAGTTGGAGGAAAATCAGCAGTCAGTCTTTCATTCTCTCTTAATTCCCGACGGGTATCCAAATACTTTTGCACAAACCGGTTTACCCGAACACTTAACCCATGAGCTTTGGCTCCCGTAGCCAGACTTAGCTCTCCGGCTACAACGCCGGAAAGCATGTCTTCTATCAAAATTTCCTTTTCATCCTCCCCGAGCCGCGCGTCAGGCATAACAACAGTAAGTATTGTTCTTAATGCCCAGAAACCCGCCACGACTTTTCCGGCTTTTTGTTCTTCCAGACTCGGACTGCGGTAAGCTTGAATGGCTTGTTCAAGTTCAGCATCGGGTGTGCGTAGCGGCAAAAAGCCTACTATCTTTTGGTAGAAGGCTAATGTGGATATTTGAGGGTCTGCTTCAAAAACGCTATGGGACAGCTTATCCAACATTTCAGCTTTGCTCAAAACAGACGCGCCTCGATACAGGGAGACAAATAATCCGGGATCGGTTAACCAAGTTGGTGTTTCAAAACGAGCCGACGGAACTCTTTCTGCTAAAATCATAGTGGAAGATCATATCATACTATTGTAGGATAATCAAATTAAGTTGTACGTATAACTATTTCACCTGGGAGGTGATATAGATAGGACACCTAGGGAATAATTCCACCTGATCCTGGTTTGGCGAGGATTTGGCCGTCTTCAAAAACTTTTTCTCCCCTAAGATATGTTTTAACCACTTTTCCTTTGACTTTCATGCCGTCAAAAGGAGACCAGCCACACTTTGTGTGGAATTTCAAATTTCCAATTTCAAATTTCAAATTAGGGTCAATTTCGATATAGGTTTGTTCATCTTGCTTAATTCCGAATATAGAACTAGGGCCGTCTGAGCAGAGACGAATTACGTCTTCAATGCTTAATTTTTGTTCACTTACAGCAGTAAGTAACAATGGTAAGGTTGTTTCCAAGCCCGGGACGCCATATGGAATGTCATTGCGAGGAATCCGCCAACTGGCGGATGACGTGGCAATCCCATTTAGATTGCTTCGCTGTGCTCGCAATGACAAATTATTTACCTCACTTTTCATCTTTTCTTCAGTTGTATGCGGAGCGTGGTCGGATTCAATACAGTCAATTGCCATTAAGTTCTTCCACAGAAATTCTACGTCTTTTTGAGACCTTAATGGTGGTTTCATCATGCCAAACGGTCCCAACCTTTGTTGGTCTGCTTCTGAAAGAAATAAATTGTGAGGAGTAACACCGCAGGTAATTGGAAGATTATTATTTTTTGCTTCGATTACTTTTCCAAGTTGGAATTTACTACTTACATGAACAATATGCACGGGTCGTTTTACGCTGTGAAGAACTTGTATTACTTGTTCAGTGGATTCATCTATTGCATGGATTAAAACAGGAAGATTATGAGGAAACGCTTTAAATATTTGTTCTAATTTATGTGAATCAAGAGTAAAATTGCCGGTTGTTTGGTTTAAGTAAATTTTTAAGCCTAAAACCTTATCTGCTACAAGTTCAAACTCATCTAAATTATCCCCCATTGACCCAAAGTAAAACCCGACATCAGAGACAATTTTTTCTTTGGCAATTTTGATTTTTTCGTTGAGTAATTGTTTGGTGGTAATGGGAATTTTGTTATTAGGCATGTCAATAATTGTTGTATACCCGCCTGCCAGTGCTGCGGAGGTACCCGTAAAAAAGTCTTCTTTATGAGTAAGGCCTGGGTCACGAAGATGAACGTGCGGGTCTATGAGGCCGGGTAGTCGTAGAATTGCCATACCATGATTGTAGTTTGACAGGCTTAAAAAAACAAGTGAATACTTGAATTTTAACCTATAGTATGGTATACTTCCTTTTTATGTTTGCGCCTATTTTGCCACTTATTTTTAGCTCGATTTTTAGCTTAAACATGCTTGGCTTGGCAGATAAACCACTAGCAAATGTTTCTATTTCTTTGGCAAATCGCTATCCTGATTCGTATATAAATACAATATTTAAGGATAACATCCTGCTTAATTTAGCCTACTTACAAAGGAAGGTTAAAAACAACCAGATTGACTGGAATGAAGTGAAAAAACCCTTTGAATATTCCTTTGAACTTAGACCCGGGCAGGCTTTTGCTTTTCATGAAGACGTGCTTCCCGAGTTTAAGGGTTCTGAGATTACAACAACCGGTGCTCATTTTAGTTTTGCCGATGGATTTAAAACCGACGGGTATTTATTCGGAGACGGCGTGTGTCATTTAGCTTCGCTTTTATATAAAGCTGCCGTGCTTGCAGATTTACAAGCCATAGCTCCAACAAATCATGATTTTCGCGAAATTCCCGAAATTGAGCGCGAATATGGAGTTTCAATATTCTATAATCCGGGAAATTATGAAGTGAATGCCCGCCAAAATCTTTATATAACCAATGACAAAAAGAGTCCGATTATATTCAATATTGAATATAAAGAAAACGCGTTAAAGGTGTGGATTACACAAAGGAATCGGTTTGAGGGTCTTGACCTCTACGAGCCCGGAAGGCTCTAAACTTCATTTCTGCAAGAAATGGATCGGGTTCCTTGTTGTTTTGAAGAGCGAATAATTCCTCAAGAAGAACTTGAGGTTCTTTTTTTAAATCTTCTGTGAAAACAGGACCAACTGTCCAGTCTCTCCATTCGGTAGTAAGCTTGGTATTCCTTGTCATAACGAGCAGAATATGTCCGTTATCGGGATACTTTGCGTCCCAATCTTCTTTTAAGGCCTGTGCTTGATTTGAATTTGGGGCGACCGCTACCGCATAAGGAATAGAATGTTTGATACCAGGAGAAACAGTATTGTCAACTCTCCATTCCTCGTCGAGATGTAATTTGAGCGTTTTTCGCTCCGCAGTCCTTCTTAGCAATTCAAAAATATTCATAATAGCTAGACGATTCCGTATCGTGTTAGGTAGACGATATCGAAAAAATCGAAAAAAAATGGAAATCAGTTTTTGACGTACTCGTCCCAAGATTTAATGAGAAGATCGTCAAAAGTTTTTGAAGTGATGGCATTTATAAAGAGCTTGGCTTTTTGGATGTTTGTATAAACAGGCACATTGTGGTCAATTGCCGCTCTTCGAATTGTGTAATGATCTACATCATCTTTTCCTGCTCCGGGCTCAAGCAAATTTACCGCTAAGTCAATAATTCCTTTTTGAAAAAAGTCTAAAACATTGGGAGATTTTTTTTCATGGATTTTGTAAATGTGTTTTGTTTCTATACCATGTTTTTTGAGAAAAATGGCTGTTTTTTCTGTAGCAAATAACGGCAGGTGTAAAGTGGTTAGTTTTTGGGCAGGTTCTAAAAATTCTATTTTATTTTTTTCTCCGCCAAGACTTAAGAAAATGCCTTTTTTGGGAATTTTTCCTCCAACCGCTAACTCTCCTTTTAAGAATGCTTCTTCAACGTCTTCCCCAAAACATGCAGCTTCTCCTGTTGAGGCCATTTCCACGTGTAAAAGCGGGTCGGCACCGGTAAGCCTGGCAAAGGAAAATTGCGGGACTTTAACAGCTGCGAAAGGAAGGTTGGTTCCGAGCAACTCAGAACCCGTCATTCTTGCTTGTCCAGAATCAGTACCTTTTGAGATTCTGGATGCGGTCGTTGAAGCGACCTTACCAGGATGACGTTCGTTTATAGCATGGAAGAGGGCATCTACTGCCAGCTGAATAAAATCTGTACCTGTTACTTTTGAAATAAATGGAAAAGTTCTGGACGACCTAAGATTTGTTTCTATAACGGAAACGCTGTTGTCTGCTAAAAATTGAATATTAAAAGGACCGGTAATTTTAAGAGTCTGGGCTAACTTTTTAGAAACCTCTTCAATTTTTTGTCGTGTTTTTTTATACACCCTTTGGGGTGGAAGAACAATTGTCGCGTCTCCCGAGTGGACTCCGGCGTTTTCAATATGTTCGGAAATTACCAAAGCTTTTATTTTCCCGTCTTGGGCAACGGCGTCAAGCTCGATTTCCTTTACGTCCTGAATGAATTTAGAAACAGTTACAGGATAATCGGAAGATACGACAGTAATATCTTCCAAAAGAGTTGTTAGTTCTTGGGACGAATGACAGATTCGCATCATGGTTCCTGACAGTACATACGAAGGCCTGATTAAAACCGGAAATCCTACTTCTTTGCAAAATTTTAAAGCCTTGGAAAGATTGGTAAATTTGTTCCATGCCGGCTGATCGATGTGCAACTGATCAAGGAGGGCTGAAAATTTTGTCCTATCCTCTGCCCTGTCGATGTTGTCAGGATGCGTGCCTAAAATATGAAAACCAGAAGCATGGAGTGATCTGGCGCGATTATTGGGAGTTTGGCCGCCGACTGATAATAGTATGCCCAGTGGTTTTTCGAATTCATAAATATCAGAGATACGCTCAAACGTAAGTTCTTCAAAATACAGGGTGTCGGAAATATCATAATCAGTGGAAACGGTTTCCGGGTTACAGTTGATGATAATTGATTTCTTATTGTGTTTTTTTAGTTGTAGGACAGCAGATACACTTGTCCAGTCAAACTCAACTGATGAGCCGATTCGATAGGGGCCAGATCCTAAAACAATAACGCCGGTTTTGCCAGTTGGCTTGATATCATTATGACTTCCATTATAGGTAACATACAAATAATTTGTTTTGGCTTCAAACTCTCCTGCTAATGTATCGATTTGGAAAATAGAAGGAGAGATGTTGAGTTTTTTTCTGAGTGCTCGAATTTCAAGACCTTTGACACCCATTTTTTTGCCGATTTGCTTGTTGGAAAAGCCCAACCCTTTTAGTTCCAGAAGAAGATCAGGGGTTAGATTTTTAATGTTTTTCGGAATTCTTTTTTCTGTATGCACAATGTGCTGCATTCTGTATAAAAACCACGGATCAATTCCGGTGAGGTCATATATTTTCTCAACTGAGACTCCTTTGGAAAAAGCTTTGGCAATGGCAAACATGCGTTTTGGAGTAGGAAAAGTAAGAAGATCTTCAATTGTTTTATCTTTGCTTAGCAGTACGTCGCTTGTGACTCCGTCTAGATCCAAATCAAGCATGCGGATTGCTTTTTGAAATGCTTCTTCGAATGTCCGGCCAATTCCCATGACTTCCCCGACCGATTTCATGCTCGTGCCGATTTTTTCGTCAGCCCCTTTAAATTTTTCTATGTCCCACCTGGGAATTTTTACCACAATGTAATCCAAAGCCGGCTCAAAACACGACTGGGTTATGCCTGTCACTTTATTTTTAATGTCTGTAAGATTTTTTCCAAGCGCCAATTTGGCTGCGACATATGCCAAGGGGTATCCTGTCGCCTTGCTTGCTAAGGCGGAGCTCCGGGAAAGACGGGCGTTGACTTCGATGACGTAATAATCGATTGGAGAATTTCCAATTTCCAATTTCCAATTTCCAATTTCCAAATTTGTTGATTTGTTGATTTGTTGATTTGTTGATTTGACACTTGGTCTGGGGTTTAGTGCAAATTGAATATTACACTCACCTACTATTCCTAAACTTCTGACAATTTCGATTGATTTGCTTCTTAGAAAATGATATTCAAAGTTATTAAGAGTCTGACTCGGTGCCACGACAATAGATTCACCCGTATGAATGCCTAAAGGGTCCATGTTTTCCATATTACAGACTGTTATACAGTTATCGTCTTTGTCCCTGATAACTTCGTATTCAACTTCTTTAAAGTGGTGTAAATATTGTTCGACCAATATTTGCGGGACAAACGCAAATGCTTTTTTGGCAATTTCTTGTAATTGTTGTTTGTTTCTTGCAATTCCACTTCCCTGCCCGCCCAAAGCAAATCCCGATCGAACCATTGCCGGATATCCGATTTCTTGAGCAACTTTTAGGGCTTGTTGCTCTGTTGTTACAGCATGGCTTTTTGGAGTTGGAATTCCAATGTTACGTAAGTGCGAAGCGAATTTATTCCTGTCTTCTGTTAATTCAATTGCAGAAACCGGAGTACCAAGAACTTTAACATTGTGTTTTTTGAATACTCCTTTTTTATAGAGTGATAATCCGCAATTTAAGGCGGTTTGTCCGCCAAACGAAAGTAATGCCCCATCTGGTTTTTCTTTTTCAATTACTTTTTCGACAAACTCGGGAGTAACAGGTAAAAAGTAAATAGTATCTGTTAAGAATTTTGAAGTCTGGATAGTCGCGATATTCGGGTTTACAAGTACTGTTTTAATACCTTCTTCTTTTAAGGCTTTAATAGCTTGTGAGCCAGAGTAATCAAACTCCCCTGCTTCTCCTATCTTGAGAGCACCGCTGCCTAATATTAAGACTTTTCGTATGTTCATATGTTTCTTACGTTATTTAGGTCACTTGACTTTTTCAAGGAAATAATCAAATATCCATTCCATATCTGTTGGGCCGGGGCAGGCTTCGGGATGGAATTGCACAGACATAATGGGTAGCTTTTCATGGATTAATCCTTCATTGCTGCCGTCATTTGCATTGGTAAACCAGGGTTTAAATCCTTCTGGGATTTTACTGACATGAAAGCCGTGGTTTTGGGTAGTAATATAACACCTTTTAGTTCCTTCCTGTATACATGGTTGATTCTGACTTCTGTGGCCAAATTTAAGTTTGGCAGTATCTCCGCCTGCAGCAAGCGCAAGCAACTGGTGGCCTAGGCAAACACCTAATATAGGAATATTTTTTTTAAGCGCTTTTTTTATAATTTTAATTGTTTCTTTTGCCATCTTAGGATTTCCTGGCCCATTTGGAATCACAATCCCATCAAAACCATTTACGCTTACACCCTTGGGGTGGTATACGATTACACCTGCGGATTTGAGTTCAGATTGGAATGGGTCAAAGTTCCAGGGAACTGTGACGACATGAACTCCCCGCTTAACAAGTGAACGGGCGATATTTGCTTTTGCTCCGCAGTCGTACAAAAGAACTGTTTTCTTTCCACTTCCGTGCTTGGTAATTTTTTTTGTTGAGACTTTTGCCACCAGATTTTCCAAATTCGGATCGTAGAGTTTTATGTCTTTATTAATTATAATCTTTCCGAGCATGGTTCCTTTCTCTCGAATTTTTTGGGTAAGAAGCCTGGTGTCTTTTATTTCAAGCCCCGGTATTCCTTCTTTTTTAAGCCATTGGGAAAGCGTTATTTTGCTTTGAAAATGAGAAGGAGTGTCAATGTAGTTTGAAACAATAATTCCCGAAGTTTGAATCTTGTCGGATTCCCAGAATTGTTTATCCGGTACTCCGTAATTGCCTATTATTGGATAGGTAAATATCAAAATTTGTCCCACATACGAAGGATCAGTCAGAGACTCAGGATATCCAACCATGCCGGTTGAAAAAACCACTTCCCCTGCCGAGCTTAGCTCGGCGCCAAAGCTTGCTCCTTCAAATTCGGAGTTATTTTCTAGAATAAGTTTTGCGTTCATGAAATTTTTCCTAAAACAAGAGCCAGGAGGGCCATTCGGGTGTACATGCCGTTTCGAATTTCCGAACGAAAGTATAGCGCTCGTGGATCTTTATCTACTTCTCGATCTATTTCTCCAACTCGAGGAAGCGGATGCATAAGTATCATATTTTTATTTGCATACTTCTCCAAAAGCTTTTTGGTAACCGTAAATGTGTTTTTAAGCTTTTCGTATTCTTTTAAATCTGAGAATCGTTCTTTTTGGACTCTCGTCCAATACCAAACGTGAACTTCTTTTGGAATTTGAGATTCGTGATTTATCTCGATAAGCTTTAGTCCTCTTTGAGAGAACATTGTAAAATCAGCTCGCGTTAAGCGAAGTGATGGAGGAGACAAAAGATAGACAGAATTTCCCTTGAAAAGGGAAAGACCTCGTAAAACAGAATGAACAGTTCTGCCGTTTAGCATATCTCCTGCAAAAAGCACAGTTAAATTTTTCAATGCGTGAAATTGTTCTTTTATTGTGAATAAATCGAGGAGAGCTTGAGTTGGATGTTCGCCCGTACCATCTCCGGCGTTGATAATAGGTATAAAAAAAGCCGCGTCTGAGGCGGCTTTTGCAGTTCCTGCAATGGGATGGCGGATAATAATTGCATCTGAATATGCTTCGAATACACGAATAGTATCCTCAAGTGTTTCTCCTTTTGCAACAGATGAGACTTGAGTTGGATTTTGTATTTCAACTGTTTGCCCACCAAGTTTTTTAATTGCTGCACAAAAAGAACCAAAGGTTCGACTGGAAGGTTCGTAAAAGATAAGAGTAAGCATTTTTTTTGCAAGGATGTCAGAGGTTTTTCCTTTGCTTTCCATTATTTTCATTTTGCGGGTTAGGGAAAAAAGGATTTCGAGGTCTTCGGGAGAGAATTGATCTAAAGAAAGAATATCTTTGCCTTTAAAGTTACAGTTTATCTTTTGAGCTTTTTGAACTGTGTCCAAATTACCCATAAAAAATCCCATATTCTGGGATTTAACTATACTCAATTGTCAGGCTGTTGTCAATTACTAGTCTTACCTAATGCTAAATGGTACTGTAGAAAAGCCTTTACCTAATCGAATAATGGTATTGAAAATAATCGAGTAAAAGGGTCAGGTCTTTTAAAAATAAACGCGAACCGTCACAATATATAGTTGTTATGCAAATTACCATGAACGATTCGCGTCTAATTAATGTTACACAACTTTCGGAATTT
>Ga0155060_137_pt3 | contig 8426 bp, 8 predicted proteins | sample RifCSPhighO2_01_FD_106028 | JGI IMG/M metagenome (GOLD analysis project Ga0155060, IMG submission 106028) | Candidatus Levybacteria bacterium RIFCSPHIGHO2_01_FULL_38_12
AAAAAGATGCTGAATCAAGTTCAGCATGACCTTTTTGATATTGGAGCATCGATTGCAAATCCCAATCCTAAGTATCCCAAAGAAACTTCGGAATTCTTAGAGAAAAGAGTTCAAAGCTTCGAAAAACTCATAGACAAGATGGCAGAAGTAATCCCTGATTTTCAGTGTTTTATTTTGCCCGGTGTTGGTAAAACAGGTTCACAATTGCATGTATGCCGGACAATAGCCAGGCGGGCGGAGAGACGGATTATTGAACTTTCGGAGAATGAGAAGGTTACTCCTGACATTATTGTCTACATGAATCGACTTTCAGATCTTTTGTTTACCATGGCGAGATTTATAAATTTTAAAGAAAAGAAAAAGGAGACAATATGGCAGTTGCAGTTTTAGAAAGAGAATCTTCCTATCGTCATCCTGAATTTATTTCAGGATCCAATAAGATGCTGAATCAAGTTCAGCATGACAATAAAGAGTTAACGTTTCTAGAGAGGAATCTTCAGGAAGAAATAGATCATCTTAGAAATAATTGGCAAAAAGAAAAACTCCCCAAAAACTGGGTTGATTTACCGGGAGTCGGGTTTATGCTTGGGTACCAGATGGGATTTTTAGATTCTCCTAAATTAAAAGATTTAAGTTTGGAAAGAAAAAAAGAACTCTGGATAAGTCTTACGGAATATTCATTAAGAAGCTGGATAGGTGAATATTTGGTGCAAGATCCGGTCCTTCCAGGACTTTTAAGATTCAGATTTGAAAACGGAAGATATATATTAAAAGATCCTTTGCATGGTGCAGGGTTTAATCTCGCAGAAACACTTTCTAAAAAAGAACGAAATGGCGTTGTCTATGATACCTATGTTAATAAGATAGCGCCATTTTTTAAAATCGGCCGGCTTGCGGTAGTAAATAGTACTCACGGAGACGGACTTCCCGATGAAGATGGAGTTATGATTAAGTACCCGGAGTCACGTCTTACTGTTTTGAAAATGCAAGAAAATGGAGAAGACATTCCTACGTATACTATTTGTAATGATTTTGATTATCAAGAACATGGAGAGTTGATGACAAGGCTTTATACGTTGTCAGGTCAGAAAGACCCGCATCTTACCAAAGATTCTTCTCCCGAAGATTTTATGGCAAACCCAGCACTTTTTGACGGTTCAACAGTAACTCAAATAGAAGATATAGTTGAGATAATGGCGAAAATAAGAGCCAAAAAGAATACCCGTCGAATTTATCGGGATAAAACTATTGATGACGTACTTGCGGCGGCTAAAGACTGGAATAAGCTGTGGGATTATGATGATGCAACAAAAACATTTATAAATCAGTGGGTTGATTATTCAAGAAGCTTAAAGGACTGGTCGTATAAAAATGTAAAAGAAGCTCTTGCGGCAACAATCCTTCGGCTTTCGCGTTATGTGCTAAGAAAAGAAGAAGAAAAGAAAATCCGTACGTTATACCCAGAACTTCCCCAAAACGTTATTCCTTTTGATCCGAGACTCATGGATGGGTATTCGTTTGGCGGAGCTTTAAGAAATGTGGCAAAGATTCCAGGCTGTGCCGGAGGAGGAACAAAAGATAAACGTTCATTTGCGTATCAATTTAATAGGGCATTTAAGACTATTCTTGGTGGAGATGACGATGGAGAATGGTTTGAGTGTGTTTGTGGGTGGAAAGCGGATGGACCTATTGGAGACGGTGCATGCCAGAAATGCGGTTTAACAAAAAAGAAGGCAGAGGAAGAAGGAATGCCTGTTTGCAAATGAAAAAACTTGAAGAAGTAGACAACAAAGTAGAAAAAGTAGAAGGGGCATGATATGATGAATATATGGCGGAAGACGCGGTAGTTAAACCACCAGTTTCACAACCAACAACATCGGTAGATCCGGTTGTGCCTTCTGTTGCCCCACAAGTTCCTGTAGAAACCCTTGGAGTGGTAAGACGAGAACAAGAAGAAGTAGTTAGGTCTTCAAATCAAGAGGTCGTTGTTCCGCCTGAATTAAAAGAGCATGGAGTGGAAGCTACGCCTGAAAGACCTGATCTTACGTTAGCTGATCCAAGACTTGTTCAATATGCAGCAGAATCAACACCTGTTCCAGCCTTCCCTCAGGCTGGTACAAGTTCGGTTCCAGGGACAATTGATCAGGCACAAGCAACAATAGCAAGAACCTCATGGAGAGATTCTCTTAGATATTGGACAGCTTTAGTGTTGAAAAAACTGAAAAGACAAAAAGAAAAAGATGCTGAAAAAAAGTGACGAATCAGAGATTCCTCGCTTTGCTCGGAATGACATTATGAACTTATGAATCTTACTATTCAAACCTTTTCACTTGATGCATTAACAAATTTATTAATCGCTCTGACTTTTGGGTTGTTTGCTGCGATTATTGCAGCATTTCTTTTATGGGGACTTGGATACCTGTTTGTTCTTTGGTATAGAAATAAAGACAGGGAAGATCGCTCGCTCCATAGCGTACTTCTTCAAGTTGCCCTGCCAAGGGATAATGAAATAAAAATAGACGCAGCAGAGCAAATGTTTGCTTCGTTTGCTTCACTTTACGAGGGAGGAAGGTTTTCTTTTTTAAAACACCAGCCTCATATTGGTTTTGAAATTGCCGGTCTTCCGGGAGACATCCGATTTTTTATCTACATACCTCAAAAATTGCGGGACATGGTAGAAAAACAAATAAACGGCGCGTATCCGGATGCGGAAATCACTGTTGTAGAAGAAGGACAGGGAAAAAAATATATCTTAGGCAATGAGTACAATATATTTTCAGAAACAGGAAAAGTTGCTTTTACGTCATTAAAAACAAAAGGACATGAATACGTACCAATTAAGGTATTTAAAGATTTGCCAACAGATCCTTTGTCTTCGATTACCTCGGTACTGGCAAAAATGACAGAAGGCGAGGGAGCGACAATTCAAATTTTGGTTGAGCCTGCTTCGGGTAAATGGAAAGAGCATGGCAGAAACCATATTGCCCATGTTAAGAAAACAGAAGCAAATCCTGAGACTGCGAAATATTCTTCGGACGCAAAAGAATTAGAAGCAATCGAAAATAAAATCGGTAAACCGGGGTTTAAAGTTGTGATTCGGATGGTAGTTTCCTCAACTACCCAAGAAGCTGCAAAAGCGCATTTAAATAATATAAAAAGCGCATTTGCCCAGTTTGACGGCATTAATTCTTTTACAAGCAATAAACACCGCTTTAAAGGGTTATTCATGAATGATTTTATTTATCGTTATATGCCTATCAGGGGTCAAAAATCATTACTAACCTCAGAAGAATTGGCAACGATTTTCCACTTGCCCAATAAAAGTGTTGCCACACATCATATCCATTGGATTACTTCAAAGCGAGCTCCCGCACCGGCCCAAGTCCCAGACTCGGGACTGTACTTAGGAAAAAGTACGTACAGGGGTCTTTCCAAGCCTGTGTATATGTCTTTGGATGACAGACGAAGACACATGTATATAATAGGCAAAACAGGCACTGGTAAATCAGAGTTCTTAAAAGACATGATTATGCAAGACATTCGAAGCGGCCAGGGTTTGGCGGTAATTGACCCGCATGGAGACTTAATCGAGGATGTTTTACCCATGATTCCGCCCCAAAGAGCAGAAGAAGTAATTTTATTTGACCCTTCGGATACCCAGCGTCCCATGGGTTTTAACATGTTGGAAGCAGCAACCGAGGAGCAAAAACATTATGTAGTTTCTTCCATCATAGGACTCATGTACAAATTATTTGATCCTCATCAAACAGGAATAATTGGACCCCGGTTTGAGCACGCAATCAGAAACGCAATGTTAACTGTTATGTCAGAGAAAGGAAACACGTTTATAGAGGTTGTGCGTGTGTTAACCGATGCGGCCTTTGTCCAGGAATTACTGCCCAAAGTGAGTGACCCGATTGTCAGGCGTTATTGGACAGACCAGATCGCCCAGACGTCGGATTTTCACAAGTCAGAAGTCTTGGATTACATTGTTTCCAAGTTTGGACGATTTGTTACCAATAAAATGATTCGAAATATTATCGGCCAATCCGACAGCGCGTTTAATTTTAGAAAAGTTATGGACGAGAGAAAAATTTTACTTATTAATCTTTCCAAAGGGCGAATCGGAGAAGAGAATAGTAGCTTTCTTGGTTTGGTTCTTGTTCCTAAAATTCTTGTTGCGGCCATGAGCAGGCAGGATATTCCTAAAGAACAGAGGCAGGATTTTTTTCTATACGTTGACGAGTTCCAAAATTTTGCCACGCCTGATTTTGCTCAGATTTTGTCTGAGGCGAGAAAGTACAAGCTTAACTTAATTGTTGCCAATCAGTTTATCGGACAAATGGAAGAAGAAGTTAAAAATGCTATTTTTGGCAATGTTGGTTCGGTCGTATCATTTAGAGTTGGAGTTACGGATGCAAATTACCTTCAGCATGAATTCCAGCCAACATTTAACGAAGCGGATTTAATTAATATCGAACGGTTTAACACCTATATTAAGACTATTGTTGGTGGTGAGCCTGTCCCGCCGTTTTCCATGGACCTAACTCGTGATTTAACCAATGAGAAAAAGCTTGCTAACCCCCGTGTCGCAGAGCTCATTAAAGAGCTATCACGCCTCAAATATGCCCGCGACGTGAATGTCGTGGAAGCGGAGATAGCACAACGGGCTAGATTATAAAGTAGATAAGGTAGAAGAAGTAGTGAAAGTAGAGAAGGAAAGCATGATAAGTGGATATCAAAATTGCAGAAGGTTCACTTTTAGAACTAGAAAGCCAAGGTGAGGTAGCTAGAGAAATTGGATACTGGGAAGAAGAACAATATCAAGAGTTTGATAGTCAGCGTTCTAAAGTATCTTTTCTTTTATACCGCTACAAAAAACAAATAGAAAGTTAATCTGATTTCTACTTCGTCTACTTTATTCTACTTTTTCTACCTGGTATAATACTATTTAGGTCCGTAGCTCAATGGCGGAGCATCAAGCTTATATCTTGAGGGTTGAAGGTTCGAATCCTTCCGGACCTACCGATTCCCTCTGGGCCTACTCGCGTGAAGTTGAAGGCGTTTCGGGAAGGGCGCTCGCTAAGGAGCGGTTCTCTTTACCAGATTATTTTCAGATCATGCTTTCTGCAGCCGGCAAAATCCGGATCTTTGGTCAGTAGTAATAGGTCTTTACGTATGGCTTGCCAGGCCAGCATTAAATCAAATGGATCTTGATTTTTAGATACAGGAAATTTATAAAATGTCGCTGCGGTGTCTTCATCTAAATTTAGAATATTAAATCCCAAAGACTTTATTGCACCCGGAATTTCCTCCGGATTTTTCCCTTCAAGTTCCAGCTTTCCAATCCGATATTTTAATGATATTTCCCAAAGCGAAACCGTGCTTATAAATATACTCGACTGCGGATTTGATATTATCTTTTTGACTTGTGTTGAAAGTTTTTTAGTTGAAATTAAATTCCATAAGAGTGTATGGGTATCCAGAAGGTAATTCATGAATTCAAAAACTCGTCAACTGTCATTTTAAAATCCTTTGCAAATCTAACAGAGGCTTTACCTTCCCAGATTCCCAATTTTCTTTTTGTTTTCTTTTGATAATTTTTGTAGGGAACAAAAACCCCTATCTTTTCTTTTTTTTTGCCATAAGAAACTACAACTTCCTGTCCGGAAAGAAGTTTTTGCACAACATCAGAAAATTTTGCTTTAAACTGCCCCACTGTTAATTGATGCATACAAGATAAATGTAGCATTTTCTTGACAACTTGTCAAGTATTTATGCGCGTGTCTTATACGACTTTAGAAACGTCACCCTTCTTTCATTAGAAACGTCACCCTATTAAAAGCTATCAGGATCAGCTATTATGCTACTCTCCTATGCTTATATGTCTGATAACCAACTCACAGAGAAAGAGAAACAGAAGCTTAAAATTATCACCAGCCTATTAGAAAGGCACATCACTAACGGTCAGGCAGCCAAGAGATTGGGCTTATCCATCAGACAAGTACAAAGGTTGAAAATTGAGGTTAAAAAGCATGGATCTTTAGCTTTAATTCACAAACTTAAAGGAAGAGTGAGCAATCACCATATTAGCAAAGCTATCAGAAACAAAGCTTTAGAACTGGTTAAGGAAAAGTACTCAGATTTTAAACCCAAATTAGCTTCTGAGAAATTATCAGAGATAGATGAGCTTATTCTTAATCCTCAAACATTAAGAAGGTGGATGATTGAGGATGGACTATGGAAAGCCCACAAGCAGAAGAAACCAGATTACCATTCCTGGAGGGAGAGGAAGGACTATTTTGGAGAACTTCAGCAGTTTGATGGCTCATACCATCTGTGGTTTGAAGAAAGGCTTTTAGGTGAGTATGGAAATCCAGTTGAAGTATGTTTACTAGCCTCAATTGATGATGCCACATCTAAGATTACTCATGCTAAATTTGATTTTAATGAATCAGTTATAGCTGTATTTAACTTCTGGATGGAATATGTAAAAATCTTGGGAAAACCTTTAGGTATTTACCTTGATAAATTCTCAACCTACAAGATTAACCACAAGATGGCTGTTGATAACTTAGAGCTGATGACTCAGTTTCAAAAAGCCATGAGCCTTTTAGATATTAAAGTAATCAATGCTAACTCTCCTGAAGCTAAAGGAAGGGTTGAAAGATTATTTGGCACTCTTCAGGACAGGTTAGTTAAAGAGTTAAGGCTTAACAATATTAGTTCCATAGATGAGGCAAACAGATTCCTAAAAGCATTTATCCCTAAATTTAATGCCAGGTTCTCAGTCTTGCCTGTAAAGGAGGGAGATGTACATCGGGCATTAAGCTGGAAGGAAAACTTAAGCTTAAAAAGCATCTTTTCCATTAAACACACAAGAAGAGTTAATTTTGACTATACCATCCAGTTTAAAAACCATTTCTATCAGATGGAGGAGATCCAACCCATCACAATCAGGCCTAAAGAGAAAATACTGGTTGAAGAGTGGTTAAATGGCACTATTCATTTTAAGTTTAAAGGATATGAACTTAAATACTTCCTATTACCAGAAAAGCCTAAAAAGATACTCAGACAACCAGCCATAATCACAACCCACCCTCTAAACTACAAACCACCACCAGATCATCCATGGAGAAACTTCAAATTCTCAACTAGAAGGGGGTGACATTTCTATTGTTGTCTGACAGTATTTATGCGCGTGTTACACGTCTTCTGAATTGTCCTCTTAAAACGACATCTCAATTGTCCTAGACTCTTCATCATCTTCTAAAGAGAGGAGGTGATGAAAATGTTTAAGAAAGAACTTTCTTTTAAACAGGATATTGTTGGAAAATTACTGAAGGGAAAAATCAGTAGAAAAGAAGCAGGACAATCTCTTAGTTGTTCAAAGAAAACAATCGTTCGTTATCTTGCAAGAGTAGAAAAAGGCGGATTAGAAGCATTAAGAGATAAACGGCATAGCAATAACCATAAACTTTCTCCAAAACAAGAAAAAGAATTGGTAAAGATCAAGGAAGAAGGAAGATGGCGTTCTGCCAGAAAAGCGCTTGAGCTAACAGGAATTGCTGTCATTAAGCTCAGACAAGTACAAAGAATTTGGGTTAAGCATAATCTTCATCAGGAAAATATTGAGAGATTAAAACCCATTATTCGTTTTGTTGCTCCTTACCCAAATGATTTATGGCAGTCAGATATTCAGGGAAAACTGCATTTCCCTTTTCTTGGAGATGCGTATCTAATCGCAACTATTGATGACCATTCAAGATTCATTCTTGGAGGAAAATGGTTTTCAAGTCAAACACAAATGAATGTCTTTAGAGTCTGGTATCACTGCTTGTTTCAATGGGGACTGCCAAAGGCAATGCTTCAAGACAAAGGAAGTCAGTACAAAGCAAATAGCCGGTACACCCAGACCGGTGAATATGCTCAATCAACCTTTCAGTTCTATGCTAAAAGCTTAGGGATAAATCTCATCTTTGCTCACAGAGCGCAAACTAAAGGCAAGATTGAGAAATTCTGGAGATTTGTACAACAGGATTTTGCAAGAGAACACATGAAGGTCAAATCATTTGAAGAATTAAACAAAGCATTCTTCAAGTGGCAGATCAAATTCAATGAAGATTTTAAGCATAGTGGTATTGGAATGAGTGGAAGAACTCCCGCTGAAGTTTACCAGCCATCTGAAAAGAGAAAGCCTAAACAGGAACTTCAAGAGCTTCTGACAATTAGCATCAGAAGACTTGTTTACCGTGACTCTTCAATATCTTTGTTCGGAAAAAGATACAGAGTTCCCAACGAATTTATTACCTGCAGAATATGGGTCAGAATCAAAGGAGAAACAGTCAGAGTTGAATCAATGGGAAATGTTGTTTACAAGTTTAAGCTGAGGGTCTGACAAGCCCTCAGTCTGGACATTTTAGATT
>Ga0155060_137_pt2 | contig 4605 bp, 5 predicted proteins | sample RifCSPhighO2_01_FD_106028 | JGI IMG/M metagenome (GOLD analysis project Ga0155060, IMG submission 106028) | Candidatus Levybacteria bacterium RIFCSPHIGHO2_01_FULL_38_12
TTTACTCAAGATTTTCTGCATTTTTTCCGTAGCACAAACTCTGAAGCTAATTTTTTGTATTGATAGTAATTGATACAGAAGTTGATAGTTGACACAATATATTTAGTGCCAGTATGATTTTTTTGCACTAGATATAGAGTTTGAGTCAAAATTACAAATAAAATTCAAAATTAATTACTTTTGACTTTTGATTTTGTTATGAAGTGTCCGTATTGCGGAAGCAAAGATACAGAGGTGGTAGAAACGCGAGACAGCGAGGACTTAGAAACAATTCGAAGAAGACGAGCATGCGTTTCTTGTCAAAAGCGGTTTACGACATATGAAAGAGTTGAGAATATCTACTTACTGGTAATTAAAAGAGATGGAAAAAGAGAACAGTTTAACAGAGACAAACTTCGGACGGGAATATTAAAAGCGTGTGAAAAGACTACGGTACCGATTTCTGAAATTGAAAAAATAGTAACAGAGGTGGAGCGGGAATTATTAAGCTCAGATTCAGTTGAAGTGGAAAGTAAAAAAATAGGCCAGATGGTTGCAAATCGGTTAAAAAAACTTGATAAGGTAGCATATATTCGTTTTTCAAGCGTTTTTAGACGGTTTGTTGATGTTGAAGAATTTGAAAAAGAAGTAAAGCGGCTGATTGGATAAATTACAGTTTTATTACAGATTTTGGTATAATTCTTACATATAGTGTGATAAAATAATTATAGACGCTACATATATATATGAAGCTTGAAGGTGTCAGGGAAAAAGTATTTTTGGACAGGTACTCTTTAAAAGATAAAGAGGGTAATCCCATTGAGCAAACTCCTGAAGAAATGTGGAGAAGAATTGCAAAGAGGATTGCTTCGGTTGAGAAAAAAGAGGTCAGAAAAAAATGGGAAGATACGTTTTATAACGCCATGGAGGATTTTAAATTCGTCCCCGGCGGTCGTGTTCTTGCTGGAGCAGGAACTGGGTACGGGGTGACATTTTATAACTGCTTTGTTATTCCTTCTCCAAAAGACTCACGGGATGGAATACTAGATAACTTAAAAGCCATGATAGAAATTATGGCGCGGGGCGGTGGGGTAGGGGTTAATATATCTTCTCTTCGGCCACGGGGGGCACGGGTTAAAAAAGTCAACGGGTTTTCATCTGGGCCTATTAACTGGGCGGGAATGTATTCTTTGGCAACGCATGACATTATTCAACAAGGAGGCTCCCGGAGAGGTGCTTTAATGCTTATGCTGTGGGATTGGCATCCGGATATCGAAGAATTCATTACCGTCAAGCAGGACTTAACCCGCATTAACGGTGCAAACCTTTCTATTTGCGTCTCCGATTCCTTCATGGAAGCGGTCAAAAAAGACGCGGATTGGGATTTGGTTTTCCCGGATACTTCGGATCCGCAGTACGATGAAAAGTGGGATGGAATATTGGATCACTGGACAGCTTTAGGTAAAAAAGTAAAAGTATATAAGACGGTAAAAGCCAGGTATTTGTGGGATCTTATTTGTACTGCTGCTTGGCGTTCGGCTGAACCGGGACTTGTGTTTATGGAGCGCTACAACAAGTGGTACAACAACTGGTATTGGAATACGATTAATTGCGTAAATCCATGTGGTGAAGAGGGACTTCCAGCCTGGGGAGTTTGTAATTTAGCTTCACTCAACCTTTCTGCTTTTGTGAAAGGATACGAAGTCGATAAGCCGGGAGAAATGGATTATGAGGCTCTAGCTGTTCATGCCCGAATCGGGGTTAGGTTCCAGGATGACGTTGTTGATGCAGACCAGTATGTTTTCCCGGAAATAAAACAAATGCAAAAAGAAGGAGAACGGCGAATTGGTCTTGGTACATTAGGACTTGCAGATGCTTTGATTAAAATGCATCTTCGCTACGGGTCTGAAGAAGTAGTGCCTGTTATAGATAAGATTTACAAGACCATCAGAGATGTTGCGTATGATGAGTCAATTGCTATTGCCCGCGAAAAAGGACCTTTCCCAAAAATTAATATTAAAAAACACCTGGAAGGACATTTTATCAGTCAGTTACCAGAAGAGATTAAGAGTAAGATGAAAAAATACGGTATTCGAAACTCAATGCTTTTACAAGCTGCTCCAACAGGGACAACGAGCTTGCTCTCCGCTGCTTCTTCCGGAATTGAGCCGGTGTATGAATTTGAATACTATCACATGGGTAGACTTGGTAAGCAACTCGTATATCACCATTTGTATGGGCAGTGGAGAAAAGCACATCCTCAAGAAGCCCGACCTGATTATTTTGTCGCGGCAAATGACTTAACTCCGGAAGATCATGTCAGAGTTCAAGCTACTGTGCAAAAATACGTTGATGCGTCGATTTCAAAAACAGTCAATGCGCCCAGTGTCCATACAGTTGAGGATGTAAAAAAATTATATATGCTAGCGTACGACTTGGGTTGCAAAGGGATAACGTACATGAGAGATGGAAGTAGGCAATCGATCTTAGAACGTGTTTCCGAGAAAAAAGAAGAAAAGAAAGAAATTCAACCAGTAGTAAAAGCTCCTACCGATCCGTTTGTGCCACGACCCATGGTGGTTGAAGGAGTAACGTATCAAGTGGAAAGCCCGGTAGGGAAAATGTATGTCACTATAAATCACAAGGAAGGCAAACCTTTTGAGGTATTTATCACTAACGGCAAATCAGGCTCTGACGTTGCTGCGATGGCAGATGCTTTGGGAAGGGTCATTTCGGTATTTTTAAGACTTTCAAGTCCGGTACCGGCCAGAGAGAGAATGAGAAAAATAGTTTCTGAATTATCTGGACTTGGAGGAGCGCGAAGTGTAGGATTTGGAGAAAATAAAGTGCGTTCGCTTCCCGATGCGGTTGCTAAAGTTATTGCCAAATACTGCGGGTTTCGAGTGAATGGGTTTGTAGAAGATAAGCCGTTGGCAACACCGGTTGCAGGAGAAGGGTCAAATGGTTCTGCAAAGCAGAATAACGGGCATACAAACGAACGTCTGATAAGTGGTTCAAATGGCGCAATTGCTCCAGATATAGACCCGCCTGTGCAACAGCTGGCAATCGATGGAAGAGAAGAAACGTTTGCCGTAAGCGTATCAAACACGAGTTTGTTTGACCTCTGTCCTGAGTGCGGCGGAGGAAGCTTAGCTTATGAAGAAGGTTGCCAGAAATGTTATTCATGCGGATATTCAGCGTGCTAAAGCAAAAATTCAAAATGCAAAATGCAAACCTTGCCTGCCTGCCGGTAGGCAGGATTACAGTTCAAAAGTAAAAATTATAAAGTATATACGTTTGTATAGGGAATCACGGTGAAAATCCGTGGCTGTGCCGCAACTGTAAAGCCAGAAAACTATACTGCCCCATGTAGTAGTAAATATCCCGAGCAGGAGTTTTTTTGTAGAACGACTCTTCGGGAACGAGGAGTTTTTTTTATGAAAAAGAAAATATTCATTGGGATAGGAGTTGTTATTTTAGTTTTCGGGTTGGTCTGGGTTAAGAACAATAGTAAGAAACGTATTGTTGAACAGATTATTGTTTCTTCGACTGTTCGACCAACAATCATAAAGACAACTCAAGACCAATTCTCATACAAAGGACAAACGGGAAAAGATGCATGAACACTCCTCAAAGAAAAAACAGAAATTGAAAAGGATAGTTCAGGATTGGTGGTTTCAATCAATGGCAGAAAAGCAGATGCTCAAAAGCATGAATATTGGGCGTTTTATGTAAATGGAAAGTTGTCTGATGTAGGACCTGCTGATTATAAGACGAAAGATGGAGACGTAGTCGAATGGAAGATAGAGAAATACTAATCCTTATCATGCTGAATTCCTACCTGCCGGCAGGCAGGGTATTTCAGCATCAAGGACGCTGTCCCGAACTTGTTTCGGGATTCTGAATCAGGTTCAGGACGACAATTTTATATGAAGAAGATTATTACACCAATTTCAATTATTCTCTTTGCCGTACTTCTACGGCTCCTTCCGCATCCTCCAAATTTTGCACCAATTGCAGGGATGGCTTTGTTTGGGGGAGTGTATTTAAATAAAAAATATGCGCTAATTGTTCCATTACTTGCAATGTTTGTTTCTGACTTGTTTATTGGTTTTCATAGCACAATTTTGTTTGTGTATGGAAGCTTTTTATTAACAGGACTCATAGGACTTTGGATACGACAGCATAAGTCAATTCAAAACGTTATTTTAGGCACACTTGCATCTTCAGTTCTTTTCTTTATAATCACTAATTTTGGAGTGTGGCTAGTTGGCAGTCTATATCCAAAAACTCTTCAGGGTTTAGTTCAATGCTATGTGTATGCCCTCCCATTCTTTCGGAACACAATCCTTGGGGATTTGTTCTATACAGGAGTATTTTTTGGAAGTTATGAATTCATTAAGAATGTCATCCTGATCTCGATTCGGGATCCATACAGATTCCTGATCAAGTCCGGAATGACAAGAAAAAATGACAAAACGAAAAACTAAAGATCAACGGGAGTATCAAAAAGTAAAAGTGTATACCAAAACAGGAGATAAAGGTATAACTTCATTGTTTGGTGGAAAACGGGTTCCTAAGTTTAGCCTTCGAATAGAAGCAGTGGGGACTGTTGATGAGCTCAGT
>Ga0155060_106_pt1 | contig 3515 bp, 7 predicted proteins | sample RifCSPhighO2_01_FD_106028 | JGI IMG/M metagenome (GOLD analysis project Ga0155060, IMG submission 106028) | Candidatus Levybacteria bacterium RIFCSPHIGHO2_01_FULL_38_12
AAGCTGGTTTCTTGTGTTGGTAATACAACATACCCCGGGATATCCCCAGCTTTTTAGCCAAAGCAGTTTTGGTTTGTTTAATAGCTTGTTTGTCTTTTTGAGCCATAACTTCTTTTAAAACCTCAACTTTTTTTTAAGTTACTGACTTGAGTCTTTTCCAGAGTCAGTTTACCCACAATTTCTAAAAGTAATTTGTTCTCTCTTTTTAACCTGGCATATTCCAGGAAACTTATACTACTGTCTGATTTTTTCCTTAACCAGGTGTAGATGGTTTTATCTGATATTGAGTATTCCAAAGCCAGTTTTGAAACAGTCTCACCATTGTTTTTAATCCTTGATATTATCTGATCTTTAATATCTTTAGCTATTGGTTTAAACATATATTCACCTCCAATTCCTCTAATTATTTTATACAGAATATATGTTCAGTTTAAGGGGTACCTGCCAATTTGGGAGGTTAAATAGGTCCGAACATTGTTTCCAATGGTGCACCATAGAGGATTTTTAGAAAAGACTACTTAGCCTTTCACCTCCGATGTTTGGCATCGGAGATTACCTTGGTGGGTGAAGGCTTGATAAGCCCCCATGAACCTGATAAAATCAGTCAAGGCGAAGAATGGTTCAAGTAATAACTATCCTCTGCACAAGATAATTATGAAATCTGTACTAGCCAAACAAGACGACAATACAATTCAACTCACAATTACAATTCCTTCCGAAAAGGTTATAAAAGCCCGTGAACAAATTATAGAAGGATACGTAAAACAAGCCGAGGTGCCTGGTTTTCGAAAAGGTAAAGCTCCCAGAAAGCTCGTTGAAGAAAAAATAGACCAGCAAAAAGTCCAAGAAGAAATCCTGAAAAATCTTCTTCCCCAAGCATACGTCGAGGCCATAAAAGAACACTCTTTAAAGCCTGTTTTAAATCCCAAGATCCAGGTTCAAGAACTAGGAAAAGACAAAGACTTGGTATTTACCGCAACCACCTGTGAAGCTCCAGAAGTCGACTTAGGCGACTGCAAAACCAATGTCAAAAAAATCACTGCCAAAAGCAAAATTATTGTTCCGGGCAAAGAACCTGATCAAGCTTCACTTGACGATATTATCAAAGCGCTTGCCGACAGCGTAAAAATAAAAATTCCGGGTATTTTAAGAGAAAACGAGGTGGACAAACAGCTTTCTCAAACGCTTGACGAAATAAAAAAACTTGGCCTTACTCTTGATCAATATCTTGCTTCCACTGGAAAAACAGTAGAAACCCTAAGACAGGATTATACTCAAAAAGCAGAACAAGAAATTACGCTTGAGTTTGCCTTGCAAAAAATCGCAGAAGTTGAAAAGATAGTTGTCGTTGAGAAAGAAATAGAAGAAGCCATTCAAAAAGCCAAAGATGAGAAAGAGAAGAAGAATTTAGAAGCAAACCGTTACCTTCTGGCACATATTCTTCGCCAGCAAAAAACGCTTGAATTCCTCCGTAATTTGTGATAAGGTAAGCCTGCCATGACTACACAAAATACAAAAAAAACAAAACACAAACAGTATGTAGACACAAATCCGATCGAGGCGGTTCGGGATATTGGCACAGGCATAGTTAAATCCACCAAAGATCAAGGCAAAAGCGCTTTCAGTGACCTCTGGGCACAGCTTTTGGGTGCTTCGAAAGAGTCACATCAGGAATCAGGCGAACTTGCCGAAGGTCAAGAATTAGACCTTTCTGCTCTTTCTCGCCAAAAACAACAGGAAAAAGAGACAAAATCAGTGGATATTGCTCCGGGAATTGACTATAGAAGAGAAATTTTGCAAGGTGAACAAAGAATTTCTGCGGAAAACACCCATACATTAGAAACACAAATCCGTCAAATTATTGTTGAGCTAAAAAGGCTTGCTAATTCTTCTCAAATATTGGAAGCAGAATTTAGAGAAATAACAGTTGAGCAGCGAATCGAAAAACCAGGCAAATACCACATTACCTTCTTTGAATGGATGTTGGCTATGGTTAAGGCTGCAAGAATAAAAGTTGAAGACAGCGGAGCATGGCTTTCTCAATTTGAGAGCAAGAAAAAACAAAAACAATATTGGCAGATGTTTAAAAAACATGGAACTACTTTTGGCTTGTCAAATGAACGAGTTGTTGCAACTCAAACAGGTTAACCTACTTCGTAGCTTCGAAACGACAAACCTTTGACAACTCTCGGCGCGCAGCCTTTGGAATCCTTTTCAGTGGGCACTGAGGGATTTGAACCCCCGACATCTTCGATGTAAACGAAGCGCTCTACCACTGAGCTAAGTGCCCAAAAATGGTGTGGGTCGGAGAGGAGTTGAACCTCCACCCCTTGCGGGACATGCACCTCAAGCATGCGCGTATACCAGGTTCCGCCACCGACCCGCATCGCACCTGGATTTTCACTTGGTTGCTCTAGGAATATTATTCTACCACAAATGTATTTGCAATGTCAGTTCTCCGCCATCTTGGTAACTGTTTACGCTTCTGACACGATCTCGTCATCCTGAGCGTAGCCGGAAGGATCTATTCGGTAAAAGATTTTCTGCTTTCAGCCTCAGAATGACAGTTTTATGGTAGAACTGTGACCTGTTACCCATCTTGATTTTTTTATGCAAAACGTATAGAATACACATTCATTTATGCCTTTTAATAAAGAGACGTTGCCTTTACGTTATTATCAACAGGATACCGGTGTTGGTTCGGAAGAAAGTCAAAAGCCTGAATCCTCCTACAGACCCTCTATTTTGGCAATCGATCCGTGGGAAATTAAAGCCACCACTCTGCGGGACGCTGCCAGGATTGAAAATCTTCAAATAGGTACTATTGATATTGTTACACGTTGGCAAAAAGCATTAGAGATGATAAGAAATAGAGAATCCCCATACGACATAATAATATTTATGTCCGCACAAACTGCCCAGATGGGTATATCATTTAATTTATCAGCTCAAGCATTGAAAAGAAATGCTCCATCTTCTTTTCTTGCGTTGGTTACGGAGGGGAGATTAGGAAGCAAAACTGTTCCAAGTGAAGAAAAACTCAGAAAACTGGGGATAGGTTATATTCGTAGTTTTGCAGATGATCCGCCGCTGCAAAGAGATGCGGTGACAGATTTCGCAGAGATTTTAAACGAACTTAAAGCAGCAAGCTGGTTACAGAAACAGCAGGGATTATCAAACGGGTAAGACACTTCGGTGTCTAGTCTTACACCACCAAGGGTGGAGCCTCATAACTTTAAGACAACTCACCTTTTTTAATATATCCCTTAATTAAAGATTGATAAGGGACATTGATTTCATTAGCTCTTTCCTTAACTCTACTCAAAAGATACTCCGGAATTCTAATCGATATTGAACAACTAGTAGGTTTTAAGTTAGGGAAGCTAACCCTTTCCATGTCCGAAGGCTCATAATACTCAGACAAATCCAGCTTTGCCCAGAACTTTCGTTCCTCGTCTTCAGTTTTGAATTTTGGCAATTTAAGCTGCTTTTTCATAAAGTGGTACCTCCTTTCG
>Ga0155060_125_pt1 | contig 2979 bp, 7 predicted proteins | sample RifCSPhighO2_01_FD_106028 | JGI IMG/M metagenome (GOLD analysis project Ga0155060, IMG submission 106028) | Candidatus Levybacteria bacterium RIFCSPHIGHO2_01_FULL_38_12
AGTTTAGGTTACAAAACACCACAGGAATATGTTATGCTGCATGCCCAACAGAAAGGAGGACAACCGTTCTCTATCTAGGCAACCAGCACAGGAACTTGCAAGTATTTCTAAATTCGGATACAATATAGGGTATGCCGCAGGAACCAAAGAAAAGACATTCTCGTGCTCGGCAAGGAAAAAGACGAGCACATATAAAAATGACTCTGCAAACGGAAACAGTATGTTCAAATTGCGGGAGTAAAATATTGTTCCATAGAGTGTGCAAAAATTGCGGCTATTACAAAGGCAAAGCCGTGATACAAAAGAAAACCCGAAATGAAAAATCCTCTTGATCCGCGGCACACGAAAAGACAAAAAATAATTGATGACTTGTTTCGAGTAGAATTTCACAGTCAAAGAATTCAACCCAAAGCTCAAAAAATTTATAGCCTAAAAAAAAATATTGATTCTCAGATTCAAAAATCAGCACCACGGTTTCCGATAGAAAAAATAAATAGAATTGACCTTGCTATTTTACGGCTTGCGGTGTACGAACTACTGTATGAAAAAAAAGAACCTCCAAAAGTTATAATAGACGAAGCAATCGAACTAGCCAAAGAATACGGCGGAGAAACTTCCTCCGCCTTTATCAACGGAGCGCTCGGATTTATAGTAACACTACAAAAAGGATAATGTCATTGCGAGCGACCAAGTCAGACTTGGGCAGCGCGGCAATCTTATTACAAAACAAAGATTGCTTCACCCAGCTGGGCTCACAATGACAGTAAGATGATATATGAAACTTCCGGAGTTTAAAAACAAAAAATTGTTTCAGCATGCATTTATTCACAGGTCGTATTTAAACGAATCAAAACAAAATGTTTCTTCCAACGAAAGGCTTGAATTTTTAGGTGACAGCATTCTTTCCTTTGTTGTGTCTGATTATTTATGTAAAACATATCCTGATCTTAATGAGGGAGTTTTAACCAATCTTCGCTCGCTTCTGGTAAACACCAAAACACTTGCAAACCAAGCAAAAGAACTTAATTTTGGCTCGTACCTACAATTATCAAAAGGAGAAAAAGAATCCAAAGGCAGAGAAAACAAGTCGCTTCTAGCAGATTGTTTTGAAGCTTTTATCGGCGCGCTTTTTCTTGACCAGGGACTAGACAGCACGAGCCGGTTTATCGCGGGTACTATTCTTAAAAAAGCGGAGGAATTGGTTAAAAAGAGAAATTTCAAAGATCCAAAAAGTCTATTACAAGAATACGTCCAAGCTCAAAAACAAAACTCTCCCCTGTATAAAGTACTTCACGAAGAAGGTCCTGCTCACGCTAAACTATTTACCATAGGTGTATTTGTAGGGAATAAAAAAGTGGGCGTTGGCAGCGGAAAATCAAAACAGGAAGCAGAAGAAAAGGCAGCAAATCAAGCGCTTGTGAAGATTGGAAAATAGTGGTAAAATAGATAAGTCAACTAATCAACACATAATTGATTATTGGTTAATTGGTATTATTTGAAATTGGTTTATTACGACTGAAAGGAGTTTATGTCTGTAGTTATTCGACTTTCGAAAACAGGAAGAAAGGGAGAAGCTAAGTATCGCGTCGTTGTAAAAGAAAAACGCTCAAGAAGAGACGGCAGTGCTATCGAAACGCTTGGCTGGTTTGAAAAAAAAGAAAAGCAAACCCTTAAAAATATTGATGATAAGCGTCTTGAGTATTGGATTTCCAAAGGTGCACACGTTACCCCTGCTGTTAAAAAAACATTACAAGCATGAAGCAAACATTACACCACATAGTTTCTTCCATTGTCAATAATGAAAAAGAGGTTGCTATAGAAGAAAACGAACAGGAGACACAGGAGGCAATTGTATCCTACGTTATCCATGTGGCAAAAGAAGATATGGGCAAAGTGATTGGCAAAGAAGGAAAAATAATCCGAAGTATTAGAAACGTCATGAAAATCCCGGCAATAAAACAAGGCAAAAGAATACAAATCTCCATTGCCGAACAAGCTGAATAGTTTCATGAAAATCTCCATTGTCACCCTTTTTGCGGAAATGTTTGCCGGCCCTTTTGACTACTCAATTCTTAAAAAAATTCAAGAAAAACAATTATTGTCTATTGAATATATCAATATTCGAGATTTTGGAATAGGAAAACACAAAATAGTTGATGATAAGCCGTACGGCGGAGGAGTAGGCATGATACTGCGAGTTGACGTATTAGAGAAAGCAATCGATCATGCTAAATGTCAATCAAAGCCTGAATGTCGTGAGCGAATAATCTTAACTGATGCAAGAGGACACATATATAATCAAAAAAAAACAAAAGAGCTTTCTATGTACGATCACCTCATTTTTATAGCCGGCCACTATGAAGGATTTGACGAGCGAGTTTTAGATCTTGTAGATGAAACTATTTCAATAGGGGAGTATATTCTTACCTGTGGGGAAATACCTATTATGGTACTTGTGGATTCTGTTTCCCGGCTTATTCCAAATGCTTTAAAACCCGAAGCAACCATACAAGAATCTTTTTCAGAAGAAGGGACAACAGAACATCCCCAATACACAAAACCAAGAATGTGGCGCAAAAGAAAAGTTCCCGAAGTTCTCCTTTGGGGGAATCATAAAAAAATAGCGGAGTGGAAAAAATCCAAATCTGTCAAAAAGCAGAATTCGAAGCCACAACAGTAGGTGTCTTTTTCGACGCATTTCCATAGGAAGACAGTTTGTCCATAAGAGATGCCTCGCTTTTAGTAAGGGAAGAAATGGGTTTATTGTTATCTAATTTTGCCGGAGGAAACGGTTTGAAATAAAAATCGACACTTACTCTTGAGATACTTCCTGATGTTTGTACTTCTGTAACTTCGGAAAGAGGAAACACGAAAGCAAGTTCTTCTAAAAACCTCTTCATGCCTTCAACTCCGCCGTCTATGGTTAGGGTCAAGGATAATGATGAGATTTTGTTAACCTGGGAAAAATCAGGCTCAACA
>Ga0155060_102_pt1 | contig 1571 bp, 3 predicted proteins | sample RifCSPhighO2_01_FD_106028 | JGI IMG/M metagenome (GOLD analysis project Ga0155060, IMG submission 106028) | Candidatus Levybacteria bacterium RIFCSPHIGHO2_01_FULL_38_12
ATCTCATAATATCCAGCCTGAATTTCTTTTCTGGGATTTAAATACATGTATGCTTTTAGCATAAGCGGGAATTTTATAAGTTCTTGTTTTTTTAAATATTCGCCGACTTGGCTTACGCCCATGCCCTTTTCTATAACTAGTTTAATTTTTCCAGAAGACGCAAACTTTATTGGTGCATTAATTTCATTCAAATAATATGCATAAACCAAAACTGCAGATATAATGGCAACAAGAAAAAGTCCAGAAAAAATAATTATTAATTTGCTTACTAGTGTTTTTTGGGGCTTTTCTTCAATTAATTCCATGAGTATTAGAAGATTAGCATTATGAATAAAAATGATCTACGGTTTTTGTTAAAAGATAAAACGAATTGTACTAATGAGGATATTAAACTTTTAAAATCAGGCTATCCGCTTGCATACATTATTGGATATGTGGATTTTTTGAACTGCAAAATCAATCTTAATCATAAAGTTTTAATTCCAAGACCAGAAACTGAATATTGGGTTTCTAAAATTATGCCAGAGATAAAAAATTTAAAATCAGGCAGAATATTGGATATTTTTTGCGGATCAGGATGCATTGGAATTTCGTTGCTTTACGAAAATCCAAATATTCATGTGACTTTTTGTGATATAGATAAAAACGCGATTCTTCAAACCAAAGAAAATTTAATTGTGAACGAAATAAACGAAAGCAGATATGCAGTAATAAAATCAGACCTATTTGGAAATATCAAAGGTAAATTTGATAATATTTTTGCAAATCCACCATACGTCGGAGTTAACGATGAAGTCGGCGAAGAAATCAAACACGAGCCAAAGCACGCAATATATAGCGAAAATGGCGGAATGTATTTAATTGAAAAATTTCTTAACGCAGCAAAAAACTACCTTAATTCTAACGGAACGATCTATTTGGAATTTGGATCAGGTCAAAAAAGAAAAATCGCGGAGATACTTAAATCTACGTACTCCGCCGATTTTTCTTGCGATCAGTACGGAAAAGATAGATTCGCGAAAATTAGTCAGAAAGCTTTCTGATTCCAAAACCTACTAATACAAGCCCTATCGATAAACCAAGTGCGAAAACATTTTCACCACCTGTTGTAGGAAGCTTCGTGATTTTAGCTTTGGATGTGCCTAAAACTTTACCTAAAGTTATACAAAAGTTTGCAGAATCTGCAGAGTCTTCTGATTTTTTAAGATCATCAACTCTTTTACCTTTTGCTGTAACAAAGTTTGATAAACAAATTTTGTCGCTTTTTGGCGAAATTCCGTCGTTTTCTATTTTAGTTTTAAACGTAAAGCTCTTTTTTTCACCAGGTTTTAAATCACCAACTTCAAATTTGATTTCTTTGCCATCTTTTCTGTCATCTCCATCACCACTTGAATATACTATAAACATAGGTAATTCATCGTACATATTAATATCTTTGATTTCTATATCTCCAACATTTTTGACAGTTATTTTGAATTTAACAGTTTCTTTTGATTCAAAAATATACGGATTAGAACCACTATTTGGACTTATATTGCTTTCATATTCACCACTTTTTGGATTGTAGATTG